>CDYQ01040517.1_pt1 | contig 138020 bp, 105 predicted proteins | sample 557451 | NCBI WGS metagenome assembly CDYQ01 (sample SAMEA3182059, study PRJEB8094) | gut metagenome | biome: human; feature: gut; material: Stool; isolation source: human stools | place: Canada | collected 2012-11-26
TTGCGGTGCTTCCCCTGCCGGGGTATTCCTTTTCGGACGGTTATTCATTTTTCAAGGTGCAGCTCATCGATGAACTACCCTAAGTCTACACCTAAAAGACCGCCCGCCCCGTATATCCATAAGGTCGGAAATCAGCCCGGAAAACTCTTTATTTCCACGCTCTCGGAATTGTGGTAAAATAATAAATACAAGACGATAAATCGGAAGTTGTGAGGTGTTCAAAATGGATAGCATAGTGGAACTTGTCAAGAGAAATGAGCAGCTTCTCCTTGAAAATGCTGAAGCACTAAATGATGAGGAAGTAGAACAGGAAGATATTGACGAGTATCTTAAAATTCAAGGTGCTACAAAAGAAGAATTAAGCGCCTTTGAAAATCAATTTCAAATAAGATTGCCAGAGGATTTTAAAACCGTATATTCATACAAAAACGGCAGCGGCTATATGAGCTTAATTTGGCCGCAGGAGGGATTTTATCGCGGGTATCGCCTACTGTCACTAAAAGAAATAATCAAGTTAAAATCTCTTTTTCAAAATAAAAACTGTAAAATGACAGAGTTTCCAAATGTAATTGGTGAAAAACAACTGCAACAATTAGACGAACGCATAAAGCCATATCTGTTTTGTGAGCGTTGGTTTCCCTTTGCTGAGTATGCCGGTTCTCTTTATCTGATGTTGGACTATAACCCAAGCGAGAAAGGTGAAATCGGTCAAATTATTTGTTATGTGCATGACCCGGATTTTATCTATTATGTCGCTCCGAACATTACCGAAGCACTGAAAATGACGGAAACAGTTATTGAGAATTTAATATAATTTTTCTTTATATGATGTAAGCGATAGCTTCCCATTTATTGGGCAGACAAGGAGGGAGCGCATGGAATTATCCATACAAGAACGACTAAAAGACCTGCGTGTGGAGCGTGGGCTGACGCTGGAGCAGCTTGAAGAACAGGTAAATCTCTCCAAGTCTGCGTTGGGCAGTTATGAAGCAAAGGACTTCAAGGACATCAGCCACTATGCCATTATCAAGCTGGCGAAGTTTTACGGCGTGACCGCCGATTATCTGCTGGGACTGTCCCAAACAAGAAATCACCCAAACGCCGATCTTGCAGACCTGCGTTTGAGCGATGATATGATTGAACTATTGAAAAGTGGGCGGGTGGATAATTCCCTCTTGTGTGAGCTGGCGGCACACCCGGATTTCCCCCAGCTCATGGCTGACCTTGAAATCTATGTAAACGGTATCGCTGGCAAACAGGTGCAGAGTGCAAACGCCATTGTAGACGCTGTGAGCACAACCATTATGAAGCAGCACAATCCCGGCTTGTCTGACCCGCAGTTAAGACAGCTTATCGCCGCCCATATTGATGATGACAGCTTTTGCCGCTATGTGATACAGCAGGACATAAACAAGATAGCTCTTGACCTGCGGGAAGCGCATAAGGACGATTTTTTCAGCGTCCCGGAGGACAATCCTCTGGAAGATTTTTTGCAGACCGCCGAGGAAACCGCCAGCCCAGACAGCGATCCGGAGCAAGCAGCTTTGGCGTTTATCTGTAAGCGGCTCAAATTGAATTTGAAGAAGCTGTCCGAAGAAGAAAAGAAGTGGCTGAAAAAGATTGCACAGAAGTCGGACTTGCTGAAAAATCCAACCCCACAGCGAGGGAGAAAGTAATAAATATGAAATTACAGAATGGAGGAAATCAAAAACATGAATTTCTTTAAGAAAAAGAACTCGCAGACAAATAGTAAGCTAACAAAGCCGGATATTGAAAAACTTTTACAAGAAGCATATCAAGCTAATCCTAAGTGTTACGAAAAAGAAGATGGTACACTTTTGATAGGGCTTGCGCTTACAGAAGATACCGATTCTCTTTTCCCAATCGTGCCGGAGGAGCAGTGGGCAATAGAGGGCAAGACAATTAGCGAATGGATTATTACAATGGTTAGCCTTACAAATCCACAAGGTGGAATTATCGGGCAAATGGAATACCACGAAGCCATAAAACGACTTGAACCATTTATTCTTATGAAAAAAGATAATTGGGCACTTATTAGAGCAATGACCCATGAAGAATTAGACAGTCTATTTGGAAATCTTCCTCGTAAATTATATTGATTACATACAGATTAGGAACGGATAGCAAAGCCAGCCGTGTCAGTCAACGGTCAAGATGAACGGCGCATAAATGCGCCGCCGTTGACAGCCTCGCCCGTCTTTGCTGATGGGTAATCAAGGCGGGAAAGCCCTAAAATGGCTTTCCCGCCCATTCCGATTTTGAGAAGAAAGTCCGTCCGCTTTTTCGTGGGTGTGGCTATCCGGCTGGGACACTTTGTCCTATAGTCCGGCATAGGACGAGGGACGGGGCTTTCATATACGCCCTGTCTGCTGCTGAAACCAGTCCTGCGCTTGCGGCTCCACGCCACGCAATCACAGCCCTGTTTTCCTGCCGCTTCAAATGCCCTTGCTCTCCCCGGCGGCAACGGTATTTTCACGGCAACGCCGACAGAGCGTATAACACACTACACTTTGCTACGCAAAGTCGTGTGCCAAGGGGCAAGCCCCTTTGGAAACCCCTGACAACAAAACAGGCTGAATATCCCGCACTTTCCCGGTGCTTGATACTCAGCCTTTACTTGTTGTCAGCAGCCCCCGTTTCTCGGTCTGCCTTTTGTGTCCTTGTCCATAATGTTTCGCTGAATATGCTCAAAAAGAAGCAGCGCCACCCGGCGGTCGATATTGATGAGGTATTTGACGCTAAGTCAGACGAAAATACCGAGGAGGAAATTATCAGCAAAGTCAGCTCCGATGAAATCAAGCGTGCACTGCGTGATTTATCAGATAATGATTATGATATAATGTTCCTCTACCTTATCAAGGAGCTTACTCCGTCTGAAATCGCACAGCTTCTTGGAATTACCGGGGGTCAGGCTCGGCAGAAGATATTCCGTGCAAGGCAGCGTTTGATAAAACATCTTGAGAAACGAGGCATTACCAATGAAACTTGATGACCTGATATATGATGGAATCGAAAATACATTAGATGAACGGCTTTCACAATACTCTGCCGATTTGAAGAAACACCATTTTTCGGCAGCCTATAAAATACGCCGCCATCAGACTATACGGGCTTTATCCAAGGCTCAGAAAATATCAGGGAAGTTCTCTGTCAGACGCATAAGATATGCTTTGCTTGCGGTAATTCTTGCGGCATTCCTGCTGACCGGATTCAGTATCTGGTATTCGGTCGGAGGGTTTACATTCAACGCACAAAGGGATCATTCAGTTACATATATAAGCAGAACTCCCGGAGATAAAACTAAAATAGAAAGCGTATATGGATTACCGTATGAAACAGGATTTTCGCTGACAGAAAGGCAGAGCGATGATGCAGATGTCATTTCAATATATCAGTCCGGAGAGAAAGAAGTTACGCTATGGCAAACTATAATTGGAGATGTACATAATTTCAACACAGAATACGGAACTCCGGAAGAAGTAAATATCAACGGCTGCAATGGAGCGTTTATTCTCGAAAACAATGGCGAGTGTGGTGTAGTATGGACAATGGACGGATACTTGTTTACTCTTAATGGCAATATCGACAAAATGTCACTTTTGAATTTGGCAAAAGCTACAAATTTAGAAAAATAGACACAAATGCTGTAACGGCGATTCTCATAAATTGTTTTAGTTGGTGAGAGGGTAAATCTCAAAACTAAAACAGGAGGTGAGAAAAATGAAAAGAATTGTAGTATTGGCTGCGGTGCTTATAGCTATATCTACCGTTTCTGTAAATGCGGCTGCAACAACTGTTCCGGAAAGTGTATACGCTGATTCTATTGCTCCATATTACGAAACAGCTTTTGACGCTGTCAGCACATTAACGCTCAGTGGAAAAACGGTAAAATGCGAAAGTAAGCTAAGAGGTCATTCTGATGTAAAGAGCTGCAAAGTTGAACAGACTCTTGAAAAGAAGCTGGGACTGTGGATATGGAACTCTGTTGACGGCGCAAGCTGGAACGGCACTATATCAAGCATTTCCGGCAAAGTTACCAACAGTATATCTGGATTACCCAGCGGCACTTACCGTTTGAAATCTGTTTTTACAGTGAAAACTTCAAACGGAAAAACTGAAACTATTACGGTTTACAGTGAAGAATTACTCAATTAACAAGTTGTGCTCTCAAAGAATTGTTTGAGGGCAAATGACCAAATTTATGGAGGTTAATATGTTTAACATGAAGAAACTTATAGCAGTAACAATCGTATCGGCTTGCATGCTTTCACCATTAACATCGGCTTGTGCTGAAACAATAACAGATGAAAGTCCCTGCGAATTACCATTATATTATAAACAATATATTGAAGAATGCCTACCAATTTATCTGAACAACACTGATTTTGTTGGTTCGGAAATAACTTATAGCTCTCTTATACCATTATATGAATATAATTCTGAAGATGTATGTGCATACTACACTATTATATTCAGCGGTGACACGGCAATAGGCAAACTTGAAATAAATGAAGACAATGGTACACCGGTTTCAGTCTTTGACACAAATATTACTAAGGAATTTGAATATTCTATTAATTCTGATTCCAAATATGCGTTTATATCATACAATAGAAATATCTATCTCCAACAGGATGTTGGAGATGTGATTTGGGTTGATGGAAATGACGAAAGTCTAACTTATGACGTTTCCAAGAGTTTCCCTCTGGAAGAGTTCAAAATTGCAGGAAGTGTCAACATGGATGACTCAGTAATGGAGCTTTCTTCAGAAGGCGCTTCTTTAGGAAGTATAAACTTACCAGTTTCTCATGTTGGCAATGTAAATGTAGGAACAAGTACAAACAAGAAATATGTTTGTTGGGCAGCTTGCGTTGCAATGACAGCCAATTATATGGATGGCGATTCATATACTGCAAGAGATGTGTATAACAAGGTTAAATCTTCTTATTCAGGAAGTGAGCTTGGTTCGCCTTCATGCATTTCAGATGCATATTCGAAGTGTGTTGATACAAGTTTTTCGTATAGGGGTAAAGCAATAAAAGCTGATACAGTATTTACAAGTTTACGTAAAGGGGCACCGGTTCAAATTGCTATTAATGGAAAAAACCAATCAAATGTAGCGACATATCATGCCATTCTTATAACGGGATTACATCTGTATTCAAATAAAGCTGTTTACACAGTAGACGATCCTGATTATAAAAGCGGCTCTCGTTCGTTTATAGCAGTCGGAGCCCCAACTGAAAATATATCTTCAATTTCCTATTTAGGTATGGATGGAGATGGCTTAACAATGACATATGATGATTGGTATCGTTCACATTATGTAGGCTAAGTGTGTAGGAGGGATTAGGTTATGAAGAAATTATTCTGCGGTACTGTTCTGCTGATTACGGTATTATCTTTGGGAGGCTGCTCGTCTAATGATAAAACACCAACCGAATCAGTAAGTTCCGTTGTTTCAGACATAGGAAATCAATCGGTATCAGATAAAAATACAAGTGAATCTTTATCTGATTCTCAAACTAGCATGCCATCTACCGAAATCGTATCAGGCAACAATGATGTTTCATATGAAAAATCTCCAATTACAAGTGAAACATATGATTCATCGAACGAAGATGCTAGTGAAAACCCAGGTTCAGATGTCCATATTGCGTCTTTTAATGCAAATGACTATATGTTGGACATCAACACTGTTAGGTTTATTGTAGACGAATCCGGAAATGTCATTGAGCCGGAAAATGATAATGAATCTCCATTGAAATATGTCTATAAGATGACCGAATATGAATACATAGGAACAGGCGACCTTCTGGGAACACGCTCTGACGCAAAACTCTACCTGACCGAAGACGAAAATATTCTTTCCGTTTTCCCATGTGAAATAGACGCATACGCTGATGCAGAATCAATTCTTTCCAAGTATTCAAGAGATAGAGTTTTTGAAGCAAATTGCTTTATTAAGATTGATGGATAACTTGTTTTCCGGCAGCGTTTCCACTGACTATTTAGGCTTGATAACATCGCCATGTGCAACGTTAATTGAATGAAATATAACTCCGGCAGTTTTTATCTCGAAATAACAGCCGGAGTTAGTTTTATAAAAAAGGCGCTGTAAAGTCGTAGTAATATACGTATCAATCACAAATTCCTCTATAGAATTTATATAACCAGGCATATAGTTTGATTATTCAAAAGTGAAATTATGTGTTTTACAGATATCATTTAGAAACCATGTTTTTACTTATGAGATAGTGTAGCATTACACAGACTAAAACGATGGTTCAGTTGCCATCAGACAGCGTTATCTCATGTGTCGAATTATCGGTCGTCCTTTGTTCCGTTCGGTATGTTCAACATCAGAGGGTTTCCAGGGTATATCAAGATTATGCAGCGCCGCAAGTTTCGTCTGAATATTAGCGCCTGTTCCCATTTTGCTTGTGCTTGCGAGAACGATACGCTTTGTGCCGGAGCGGAGCTGCGCATACATTTCGTTGCGCTGTTTCTGCGTTGCCGCGTCGCCGGCAGTGCAAATCTCATTTTCGGGAATGCCGCGCCGTGCAAGCTCCTGCTTGAGGTAATCGTACACGGAGAATTTCCCATCATCGGAATTAACGGCGATATCGCAAAAGATAGCCTGCACTCCCTTTTGAGCGGAGGTGCGGTCATATATCTCCATGATTTTGTCAATGCAGAGATTCACCTTGCTGTCGGGGTAGTTTTCAGCGTTTGGTATTACACAGCGCGCGTCCAGACCGAGCAGGCGCGCTTCTCCCGTGATTTTCAGCATATTATCCTTGCTCGGATCCACGGCTCCGCTGTGAATCGCTTCGGAGCGCTCGGCAAGAACCTGCATATACGCTTTCTGTTCATCGTTCGGGCGGGCAACGATGGTCTGCGGCTTTCCTCCCTCCAGTTCCGGAACAGGCAGATTGAGCATATCCGGCGTTCGTATGTCGGCGAACTCCTTGAACATCTGCATGAGTTCGGGGACATTGTTGAATTTAGCAAAGCGCTTTTTCGTGCGGTAGCCGTTGCCCGCGGGCTTTAACTCAGCCTTTGAAACGACCTCGCCGAAGTTGCTCGCCCAATCGTCAAACGTCTGCAATCCCGCGTTCCGCAGCAGGGACGGACGGAGATACCTCTGCATAATGTACAGCTCCGTCATGGAGTTAGAAACAGGCGTTCCTGTTGCGAAAATTATGTTTTTCTCGCCGTAATTCTCGTTAAGATACTGCGTTTTCATGAGGATATCCTCGCTCTTTTGAGCGGGAGTAGTCTGAACTCCCGAAACCCTGTTCATCTTCGATACCACAAGACCGTTTTTGTAGTTGTGAGCTTCATCAACGACAAGGCTGTCAAATCCGAGCTGCTCAAAAGTCAGGGATGTGTCTTTTGCTTTTCCGCTGCCCTCGATGAGTTTCTGCAAGCGTGTTTCAAGCCGCTTTTTCTCACGTTCAAGGTCTTTTATGGAGCTGCGGTTATTTGCTCTTGTACGGTAATCTCCGTTCAGCTCGTCAATGCCGTTCTGCATAGCGTCGATTTCATGCTGAATGAAATTTTTGCGGTACTCCATAGACATAGGGATTTTCTCGAACTGCTCGTAGGACATAATAACTGCGTCGTAGTCGCCGGTGCAGCACCGACCGATAAACTTCTGCCTATGGTCTTTGTCGAAATCCTTTTCGCTTGCGGTCAGGATTTTTGCCTGCGGATATAGCCGCAGCCATTCATTCGCCATCTGACCCACAAGGTGTTTCGGCACGACAACGCAAGCCTTGTTTATCAGACCGAGCCGTTTTTTCTCCATAGTCGCCGCCACCATTTCAAAGGATTTACCAGCGCCGACGCAGTGGGCAAGCAGAGTATTGCCGCCGAATTTCGCCCGCATTACGGCGTCCAGCTGATGAGGTTTCAGCCTTATGGACGGCGACATTCCGGGGAACGTCTGATGAGAGCCGTCAAATTTTCTGCCGACTATGCTGTTGAACAGATTGTTGTAGCGCTCAACATATTTCTCGCGGCGCTCCGGCTTCTCCCACAGCCAGCGCTTAAAGGCTTCTTTCATTTTCAGAGCCTTATCCTGCGCCAAATCAGTCTGCTTTTTGTTTATTTCATAATGCTCCTTTCCGTCAACATCGGTTATCTTGTCCTTGACGACGATATCCCGATTGTTGAGCAGATTTTCAAAGATCGCCTTTGCAGGCATTCTGGCTGTGCCGTAAATCTGCGTTGCAGCAGCAGAAGTATCCCAATTCTTGTTTTCGATTTTGTACTCGCCTGTTATGGTACGGCGCAGAGGTTCAAAGAAGCGAGCCTTTGCGTACTCCGTAAGGAATTTCTGATAGTCCTCAACATCTACCCATGAAACGCCGATACGCGCGGTAATATCTCCGGCTTCCAGCTTTTTCGGGAGGACTTCCGTCAGAGCCGTTACGTTGCGCTGAAAATCGGGATAGTCCTTTGCGTAAAGCTCGGCGGTGCGCAGCTTTTCACGAACATTGCCGGAAAGATATTCGGAAGTTTCCTCCCAGCCGACAAAAGGATCTTTCTCGTCAGATTTCAGCGGATTAAGGTATATCAGGTTGTCCGATTTCAGAACTTCTACAATATCCTGCGGTTCCCGCCCGCAGAGCTGTGCCATATACGGTATATCCATTTTGCCCACTGTATCAATGGAAACTTGCATAGCCTCCTGCGGAGTATCCACATGGGTGATTTCGGCGGCATATTTTACCGTGCGCTTGGTGAAGAAATCCGACTTTTCTACGGTCTTGGCTTCCTCGTCGATGATCTCCAGAGCGCAGAGGGAATTGTAATCATCGTCACGGCTGAAAACCTGCGAATTACTGCTGTCGTTTATGTAGCCGTTCTTCTTTACAAAGCTGTCGTACTGCGCGTTCAGCCTATCCTGCAAGGATTTTAGTTCCGTATCGGAGCAGTTTCTTTCCTGTGCGGAGAGCATTTCACGGAATGTGGCGCGCAGTTCGTTCAGACCCTTTATTCGCTCGGCTTTCTTGCCGGTTTCCGTTACCTCGGTCATTATGTTGTTTTCACGGAAATACATTTTTCCGTCAACCTCTGCAAAGGTGAAATTGCGGACATCTTCGACAGCAGGGATAATGCCGGCTTCCTTTTCAGTTTCCTGCGTCCGCTTTCGGATAGCGTTTGTCAGCTTTAGATTGCTTACAGCCTTTTCGAGCTGTTCGGAAAGGTCAGCTTCCTCGATAGGAACGCAGGCTGTTTCGTCTGCATTGCCGTACATAGAAAATTCCATGCCCTGTTTCATTGTGCCGAGTATCATTTCGGGGTGGTCGAGGAAATAATTATTTACCGGAATGCCATCATGATTTTTGCCGACATAGCACCAGTCGGGAAGTTCCACCGCCATTTTCTCACGCTTTTGCAGGAAAATTATATCCGCCGTTACCTCCGTGCCGGCGTTCGCCTTAAAAGCGTTGTTCGGCAGACGGACAGCGCCCACAAGGTCGGCACGTTTCGCAAGGTATTCACGAACTTTCGGGTTCTGCTTATCCAGAGTACCCTTTGTGGTGACAAAAGCTACAATGCCGTTCGGCGCTACCTTATCCAGCGTTTTTGCGAAGAAATAGTCGTGTATCAGGAAATTCTCCTTGTTGTACCGCTTGTCGAACACTCCGTAATTTCCAAAAGGAACATTGCCGATAGCGGCGTCAAAATAATTGTCGGAGAATGTAGTTTCCTCATACCCCTTTATCTGAATATCCGCCGTCTGATAGAGCTGCTTTGCGATACGTCCGGTTATGCTGTCCAGTTCAACGCCGTGCAGACGGCTTTCCTTACGCATTTCTTCGGGCATAACGCCGAAAAAGTTGCCTACGCCCATAGCAGGCTCCAAAACGTTACCTCCACTGAAACCGAGAGCCGCCAGTCCTTTATAAATGCCGTTTATGACAGTGGGCGAGGTGTAGTGCGCGTTCAGCACCGTGCTTTTTGCGGCTGTGTATTCGTCCTCTGTCAGCGTTTCTGCAAGCTCCTTATGTTCGCTCGACCAGGAACTGTTGTTCTCGTCAAACGCCTGCGACAGACCGCCCCAGCCGACGTACTTTGAAAGAACAGTCTGCTCCTCCGGAGTTGCAAGGCGGTTTTCACCCTCGATTGCTTTCAGAGTTCGGATAACGGCGATGTTGGCGGAAAATTTGGCTTTCTGACCGCCCTCGCCAAGATGTTCGTCGGTAATGGTGAAATCGTGCTTTTCAACGGGTGCTTCAACCTGGACGGGACGTGCGGCAGGGGTAGGCTCTTTAACAGGTTTGGGGCTGTTTGCACTGTATTTAGCGAGAATTTTCTTTGCGCTCTCAATCTGTTGTGGGTCGTCTGAATTATCGACAGTCCATTGTGCGCTCCGGATACGGTTGTTTATGTCCCTTTGCGTAATGTACTTTTTCTGGGATATAAGCCTGTCGATACGGGCTGCGACTTCATTCCACTTCATCTTTACAGTAGCTTCACTGCCGCCGAAGCCGCCTTTGTTCAGAACGATACCCTTTGCGTCGTGCCATGTATCATATCCGGTGCGCCCCGAACCGCCAGTGCCGTATTCGTTTTTCAGAAAATCAGCCTTTTCCTTGCTGGAATGGGGCTGATTGAAGTAGTTCTCAATCCGGAACTTGCCGCCTTGAACGCCGCTTCCGCTTAATATAAGCAGGTCTTTTTCCTCCTCCGAAATGAACATGACGGGAGAGAATTCAAAATTCTTTTCTGTTCTGAACTCCCGTCGTTCAAGCTGTAAATCTTTCAGATTTTCAAGAATTTCGTGGAGGTTGCGATGAGGAAAACGCAGAACGTCCTTATCAGTTTCGCAGCGTTTTATAAGGTCGGTCATGCCGGCGATGAACTCCGAAACTGGCTTTTCTCCCTTTAGCGCTTCAGAGATCCTTTCGGTGCTTTCCGGGAAACCGCCTATAAAAAACTCGTCCGGAATAAAGAAATCACCCTCAACGTCGCGGTTGAGATACCACAGTTTTTCAGCGAGTTTCCTGCGGGTGTAGGCTTCTGCGTCGTCGATTGTGACCTGATCCGCAAATTTGCCGTCGCCCAGCAGCTCCTCAATACGCTCCGCAGCCTGTTCCCAGGTGATTGTTTTCTGCGCGGGGCTGTTGAGCGCAGTATCTCCCAAGCCGATAGTAATGCCGTTTTCGTCATACCATGCGGTAATTCTCCGGTCGGCTGCTCCGGTTGACTGACCAAAATCTATTCCTCTGGCGTCCGTTCCGAACTCATTGCGCAGATATTCAGCATTGCTTTCAGCGCCCTTGTTAAGCTGATACTGGCTGATTATGCGCTCAAGGCTGCGCGGCTCGTTCGACCCGCAGCGGAGAACACAGTCGAACATATCCTGCGTTATGAGCGGTGAATTCGTATCAGCAGTCGTAATCGCTGTCTGTTTCCGCGGAGCGGAATTTTCCGCAGGCTCGCCGAAAAGGTTGAGCTGAACGCCTTCGGTGGAACTGTTAGAAAGTGTATCGTTCTGCGGTTCTGTGAGCCTCTGCACAGTTTCATCGGTGATTGAAACAAGGTCGCTGAACTCCAGATTACCCAGTGCAGAAATCATATCGTCAGAAAATCTGAAATTCTTCTCCTCGGCGACCTTATCGCCGTACATCGTCACTATTTTCTTATTCTCAAGGTCTGCATAAACGCTTATCCCGACTTCGGTATCTTCGTGAGTGGTGTAGGCAAGCGGAACGCGCGACAGTTCGGAAAAGTTTGCGTCCTCGCGGAATTCTCGCTGTGAATATTCGTTTATCCGGGCTTTGGCTTCTTTCAGAAAATATTCTCTGTCAAGCTGTTCGTGACGGTCGAACTCCTGCTTTGCCGCAGTAATCAGCGCATTTCCGAGGGTCTCCCAAGTGTAGGAAACCTCAAAACCGCCATTCGTACGGAAAATCATGCCGGAATCGGTTTTCTCTGATGAAATCTCAACTCTGCTGATACCGTCGGCGGGAGGATACTCAAAATTGAGATACCGCATATTCGCGTATATTCTTTTTGCAAGCTCGGTGCTTATGTCCTCGCCGTTGTGGAAACGGGTGGTCAGATCCTCAAATTCGTCGGCACTCAGACTTGCTCCCATAGTCCAGTTGGTTATGCTGCTGTATACCGGAGCATGGTCGTAATTGAACAGCTTATCGCCCAAATCGTCCATTTCATCGCTTGCAAGCTGCTTCTCCGCCAGCAGACCGATGTTGTCCGTCAACGCTCGCCGGGCTTTGCGTTCCTCGCGGGAAAGCGTGAAATCCGGAACCACGGTAAACCCAAAACTGTCAACGAAGTACGCCCTTATTGTACCATTTTTCTTCACGGCGACAATATCTCCGACCGAAAGGGAATGCCCGCGGAAATCCTGCGGGTGGTCAACATTGAAACGCTTGTAAATATCATCGAGCGTTTCGTTCTCCTGCAATCTGCCGCGATAAACACGGTCGTAATTCTCACGGTCGATATACATTCCGTGTTTTTTCAGATGTTCGCTGTTGGTAAAGTGGTAGTCACGCAGCTTTTCATCATCTTTGAGCTGATAAATCGCATACCTCGGCTCGGTAAGCGCAAACAGCTTGCTCAGGCAGTCGCTGTCATGGCTTGAAATGTCCTCGCTGTCGGTCATGAATTCTTCCGCAACGCCGTCAAAGCCCTCTGCGCCACGGTCGAGAAACTCCTGCCCACAGTTTTCGGTAAGGTATTCCATCGGGTCGTTATGCTCCATAGCGTCGAAAATATCGTCGAACGACATATAGGTGCAGACGAACTGCCCGCCTGCGTCGTTATCTGAATTGTAGCGTATCCAGGTGACGTTTTCCATTTCGTGATTGACGTAGAATTTATCCACATCATCTGGTATTTCGTCCGGTTTTTTATTCTCAATTTCGGATATTGCGTCCTTTAGCCTACCGAGAATATTTGCCGAAGCAATGGACTGCTTTTCATCTATGATTTCGCCGATACTGTGATAGGAAGCGTACAATTCGACATTGTAGGTCGATGACTCCGTTCTGCTTGCATACACGGAAACAGAAACGCTGTGCAGGCTGTCGAGGTACTTTTCATCGTTGTTCCAAATCTCGTTTGCCTGATTGAGCGCTGCGTTGAAATCCTCCACAGAATAGGGATAATTGACCTTGAACCCGACTTCCTCCGGCGAGAAATTTCTGTTGTGGCTGCCGTTGACGTAAACGCAGGGGTACTTGATGTTTCTCTGCTGAATTTCCGAGCGAATATCGTTATACAGACCGTCCGAAACCAGATCCGCAACGGATTTGAGATATTCGGAAATTTCCCGCATTTCCGTCAATGCTTCATTGTGGGAATTGCGGACGGCTTCGGCGGCACGATCGGCAAAGTATGTGCGGAACTCATCAGCGCTGTATGACGCCGCAGCAATTTCCAGCTCATCGGAATAATCGAGCATAAAGTCATGCAGATTACTTGCGTCAGCGACCTTGCGGCTGTCCGCAATGCTCATGCTGCCGTCGTAGGCGTATGGATCATCTTTCTCGGAATCGTAGGGACGGTCTGAAAAAGGGATACCAAGTTCCGCAGCCTTGCTCCTTGCCACCTCAAGACTGGTGAGAGATTCGTCAAGGCGGTCGGCGACTTCCGAAATTACTTCCGCCCGGAAATCACTATCCCGCTGAAACCTGTTGTACAGAGGTGCAAGCTGTTCAGCGGAATACTCCGAGCTTTCACGCCCGGTGATGAGCCGAGTGTAGTAGCTGGTCACGGCACTTTCTACCTCAACATCGAAGCTCTCCCTGTCGGTGTTCCGGTGCGCGTTACGAACAAGGTCGTTATCATAAAGCGAGCCTGCTGCAAGCCCGATAAAAACAGAAACAGCGGGGAAAATATCCTCCGCTGATGTGCTGTTTATCCTCTGCGCTGAAGAACTATCTGCTCCATTACCTCGTGTTCCACTATGAAACTCCGTGTTTTCTCCCAGCGCTCTATTTCGGTGAACGTCGTTTTCGGGCGAGGATTCTTCTCTGCGTACTGCTTCCGCAGAAGTTCCCACATCTCCCATGCTTCCTTGTCTATCTGACGGGGAATCAGCTCCCATTTCAGGCGACCCTCCAGCGACGGAATCTCCTCCGGATAATTCTCCGTCATGAATTTCTGCCACGCCTTGCCCCAGCGGTCTATCGGTTCGCTCAGGAGCTGCTGTTCCTTGTCCGTCAGACCCAGCTCCACCTGCTCCAGATACACGAACGTTTCCGGATCCAGCTTGAACGTCCTGCCGTTCTCCGTCTTGATTTCGGGATAGTACATCTTGTCCTCTGCGCACCAAATCTGTCTTACCTCTGCCATTGTCGATACTCCTTTCAGCAATAAGTGAATTTATAGTTTTCTCCATTGATAACAGTGCCGGTCTTGCCGCGATCTGAACGTATTCCGTCAGCTTTTCGGCCTCTGCCTTGCTGTGAACAAGGTCGAATGCGGATAAATCCATAGGATTGTTCTTGTAGTCGAACCTGCCGCCAAGCTCGCACCGAGCCGCTATGAAATACTGCGTTATGGATACGAAAGACTTTTCAAATGCAGCTCTGTCAGTTTCAGAGATATTCAGCGCCTTTATCGCATTTTCGAGATTGTCAGCCGCAGCCGTTCTGCCGATAGCGTTCACGCAGCCGGACATGGACTTGTATTCCTTACCCTCTGCCTTTGAAAACGCAGCGATGAACTCCTGCGCCGTCTGCTTGTCGAGCGTCCACTGATAGGGCGGTCTGCCGCCGGCAGTCTGGGAAATATCGAAATAATGTTTCAGCCCGCTGCCGTCCAGGACGGCTATGCTGTTCGTCCCACGCTGTACCTGACGTCCGAATCTCTGCCAGGTATCATAGTCGGCAACCATTGTGGCTTTCGGATTTGTTGCGAACATCGTCATGGTCTGCGCTGTCGGCATTTTGAAGAACCTGCCTGCGAATTTCAGATACTCCGCAAAGGTTTCCTTGTTTTGGTAGAGCTGTTCAGTAATGCTTTCGTACCTCTCACGAACTTCATCTATTCGTGCCATATTTCCTCCTCAATTTAAGCTTATCACATTAAAGCATAAAAGTCAATATCTTAATGCAGAAAATTTGCGGTCAAACAGGACTGAATTCGATACAGTTTTGCTGTTTGACCGCAATCGGGTATTATCTCTTATACTTTGGGGCAGAATTAGTTTGTTTTTCGGGGTTGAGAGTTTTCACAAGCTGGTTCTTAATATCCGTTACCTTCGGCATATCCGCCTTATTCACGGAAATGGTAGTAGTACCCTCGACCTTTGCCTGATACTTAACTCCAGCCTTGTCCAGTTCAGTCATGAGCTTCTCTGCGAACTTGTTGTTCTGCTTCGGGAGGTGCGCAATGCTGTCCTTGTCGCCGAGTTCCGCATACTTTACTCCCTTGTATTCGGTCTTGCCGAGGGACTGATAACTTCTGAGAACTGCATTGCTGAGCTTTTCGTGGAAATCCTTTGTGATAGGCAGAGCATACTGCGCATAGTCGCCGGTCTGCGTCTGATAGGACGGCATTGATACAAACGGCTTGTTTTCGCTGCCCGTCATCACCTTAACGTCCTTTACCACAAAACAGCCGTCTATTGTGACCTGTCCCGCAGCTTTAAGATTGTTATTATCCACGGGTCTTAACTGGACGTTCACGGAAGATCTGGACTGTTCGGCAGCGGGGACTTCGGTTTTAAGCGTTTTTTCGGGAGAACTCATGAGCTGCTCGTAGCTTTTCAGAACAGCATTATTGAGCGCCGTCCTCGCTTCTGCGGTAATGGGAAAGGCTACATCTGCGTAATCTCTGCCCATCTTCTTGCTGGGCATAGCGACAAATGCACCCTTTTCGCCCTCCACGACCTTTACGCCCCGGACTGCCAGCTCGCCGTTGACTACCACGTTTGCGATAGCCTTGACATTGCCGCCGTTCTCGATTTTTGAAATTGACGATACGTCGAAAGAAGTCTTGTGTTCCATTGTTGTTCCTCCTGTCAGGTTGTACTGAGAATGATCCGCCGCCCATGTTTCAAACGGCATGAGAACAGGCTCGCCGAATTTGCCGTCGCTTTTCTGCGGATAATGATTTACCATTTCAAATCCGATTTCCTTGGCCGCCTGACTTATGATGGCAAGCGCCTCCTTGCTTTCGTAAATAGAACTGCTGCGGGTGAAATCCTCCACAAGGACATTTTTGTTGTCCCGTACATGAAGAATGTCCGCTGCCGCATTTTCTCTTTCAATGCCCATCGTGAGCCTTGCGGACGGCTTTTTATCCCAATTTAACGCCTTTTCAGCGTTGTAGGGCTTTTCGCGCAGCTCATTGAAACGCTTCTGCGCTTCGGCAAAGGTATCGTAATACTCGATAGGTGTGGGGCGGTCGTACTCACGGGGCATTGCCCATGTGCGCAAATCTGGTATGATGTACACTTTCCACGGCTTGTTGTTTTCTTCTGCCATATTAATTCCTTTCTGCGAATATCCTGCACGGATAAGGATAACCGCCGTTTACACTGTCTGAACGCTCCCAATAACCGTATCCGCTGGATTTTGCGTTGAGAACGGAGAGAACTCCCTCGACCGTAAGCCCTGTATCTGCGGGGACTGACAGTATCATCGTCTTTGCGGAGGAACGCGTCCTCTTGCCAATAACGGGGTAATTGTTGGCGTTGTCCACAATGCAGTAAAGTATCTTGTGACCGTTCTCGTTTCCGTCAGCGCCGACAATGCCGCCGTTGTTCGTACCGTTAAGGTAGATATTCGCAGCATAGCAGCTCTTGATGTATGCAGAAACGTTATAAGCCGTTGCAGTACCTACAATACCGCCGCTGTTTTCGGCAGTTGACGTGAACGTCCGCACGCCGCAGCCGATTATACTGCCTCCTGCATAGTGCGGCTTTTCTCCACTGTTGAACAGCTCCACGCCGTAAGCAGTCCCGGCAATTCCGCCTGCGGAAACAGCCGAGCCGCTGACGGTAATGTTGTTTGCGATACAGCCTGTCACGATGCAGGCGTTGCCCACTATACCGCCGATACTTTTGCCGCCGCTGACCGTTATTCCGTCCGCCATGCAATCTGAAATATCGCCGCCGAAGCCGCATATTCCTCCGATATTTTCAGCGCCGTCGGCAGTAATTTTGCTGTTCTGCACCTTGCAGCCGATTATCTTTGTGTTTCCTGTCGTGAAATATCCATCGCTTTCAGCCGAGGGATAAGCGTAGGAAACTACCTCATTGCAGATAATTCCGGCATTTCCATTCTTTACAGCTCTGATACTTGCACCGTTCACCACAACATTCTGTATAGTTCCTGCGGCTATTGTGCCAAATAGTCCGCCCTCGCCGGAAACATTCTTGATAGAGTACCCCTGCCCGTCGTACACGAAATAGTTGTAGGATTTGTTTTCGTAACCGCGGGTGATTTTCTTCGTGCTGATAGGATTTCTATTCGTATTCCTCGGAAACGCAATATCCGCGGTCTGGACGAAATATCCCTTTGCGCCCTGTTCGGAAAGCCGCAGGAGCTGGTCGTAATAGCTGATGATATACGGATTTTCAGCCGTTCCTTTACCGCCGCCGTATTCGTTAAGAACACGGTAGAGCTTTGTACTCTTGCTGAACTTACTTTCAACGCCGCCGTAATATTCGATAGTGCCGAAATCTCCGTTCTGCTTTTTGGTAGAGTAGCCGTAGGTACAGCCGAAAACGCTGTTATAAATATCGTCCTTATCGTCCACCACGGGCAATGTCAGTTTTGCGAATCCCGTCATATCCAAAGCTGCCTTGTATTCCAGCGCTTCTGTATTCAGATAGCTGCGGTCAATGGAAATTGTGATATATGTAGCACTCTGCCACTTTGCGTAAAGGTCGCAGTCCTCGGAAACATCGAGGTTCTCCACACGGACGGGAGAATTTTCAAAGTACCAGCCGGAAACTATCTCGCCGTCCTTTGTCACGCCGAAATCATCGAGCATATCCAGCGTTGAGCCGATTTCGACTTCAATGACCTGCACCTTATCGTCATAGTGCAGAGTGATTTTTGCTGTCGGCGGTTTCTTGCTCCACACGGCGTATAGGGTGAGGTTTTCCGCAGGCATGGTAAGGCTTTTTAACGTAGATTTGGCGTTATCCGTTTTCGCCCAGCCTGTCAGGAACAGACCGTCCCGGTATATTGAAACATCTTTCGGCAGAGGAACGCTGTCGCCGTATCTGACTTCCGCCCGTGAGAGCTGACCCGTGCCGCCGTTGGAATTGTAGGTCACAGTAAAGATATCCGGCTCCCAGACGGCGAACATCTTTACATTTTCATACGGCATTTTGTAGTCATATAGGGGATACACAATGTCCGTATTATCCGAAAAGCCGAGCAGCTTGTAGCCTTTCCGGGATATGGATTTTGACGCACTTTCGGCAGAGGGAAGAACGACATACTGTCCGGCTTCTGCCGAAATGCTATCAAGAGTACCCTCGCCGCCGTTCGGGTAGAAAGTTATAGTGTAAACTCCGCTTGCGCCGGAATTTGAGGAGGAACTGTAACCGCTGTTGGTATAGCCGATTTCGGAAGTTTCCGCAGGCGGCGCTGTATCGGTAGTTTCAGAAACAGGCTCGTCCGCTTCGCCCTGTTCGGAGGATTCCACAAGGGGAATTTCTGTTTCCGTTGTGGTGGTTCCCTCGGTCTGGGCGTCTATTTCTGTCGTTTCCGTAGTCGCGGAAATTTCCGTTGTTTCTGTGGGAATATCTTTTTTATCGCCGCTGGATAAAGCTGAAACCGCGATGAGAATGACCGCCGCGACAGCGATACCGCCTATGATTAAGTAGGTCGTGAAATTCTTCTTTCCCTTGCTTTTTGCGGATTTGCCCGTTGAAATGGAGTAGGTGTTTGCGTCGATTACAGCGAGCTTTCCCTCCGTTTCAAGCTGGGCGAATTTTTCGGAATTCAAGCCGTCTGCGATAGGCTCGTCCGTCTGGTACTGCGTGTAGGTGCAATCTACAAGCGCTGTTTTGGTGCGCTTCACGAAAGCCTTGTATTCAGCCGTCTGCGTTATCATCTTTTCCTCAAAGGGAACGCCGTTTTCATCTGCGTTCTGTCCGGGGATAATGAACACGGTTTCGGCTTCATCGTCAAAGCTCGATATGTCAGCTTTGAAAAAGTACATTATTTTCCACCTTTCTTTCTGAAATTGATATTGACAAAGTATGCTTTTTGATGTACAATATAAGTACAGAGTAAGTATAATAGTGCTGAAGGAGATGATTTTATGGCAACAACAAGTGTTACTATGCGTGTGGACTGCGAAGATAAGGCAAAGGCTGAACAGATTTTCAATGCGCTGGGACTGAATATGTCAACGGCATTCAATATGTTCATCAAGCAGACTATCCGCTGCGATGGAATTCCGTTTGAGGTCACACTTCACAACAGAGCTGACGATTATTTCTACAGCCCTGCGAATATGGCTCACATCAACCGTTCTATCGCTCAGCTCAATGCAGGAAAGGTTTCCAGGCACGAACTTGTCGAGGTAGAGGACGATGATTAAACTCTGGACTGACGAGGCTTGGGCGGATTACCTTTACTGGCAGGGCGAGGACAGAAAAACTCTGAAACGCATTAACCTGCTCATCAAGGATATTGAGCGTGACCCTTTTGACGGAATAGGAAAAGCCGAGCCACTGAAACACAACCTAAGTGGCTACTGGAGCCGCAGAATCGACGATACTAACCGGCTTGTCTACAAGGTCGAGGACGGTCAGCTTTATATTATTTCCTGCCGTTATCACTACGAATAATGAAAATCTCCGCTTCATCGCAAGCGGAGATTACCTTTTCTTCTTGTCCTCAAAACGCATTGTAAAGCCGATTTTGGCGTTTCCGTTCTTGTCGGTTCTGTCGGCAAAAGAAACGACAGCATTGTATGTGTTTCCGGTTTTCTCGGATTTGAAACCGCTGACCTTGACTTCTCCCTGCGACAGCAGATTCTTCATCATGGATTCTGTCAGCTTTTTGCCCTTAGATGTGAAGAAATAATCGTCCTCGTAAACACAGAAAATGCAGTCCTTGGGAGCCTTTTCGCAGTAGAATATACCCGTATTGTCCCGAACGAATTTATATACATTGCCGCCGCATTTCGGGCATTTACCGACCGGAATTCTCTGTACAGTTCTCGGCTCAGCGACGGGAGTATGCGCCCTGTGCTTTTCGGCTTCAATGATAGCCTTGATTTTCTCCGTAATGCTGCTGATTACCTCATCGGCGCTGGCGGTGCCGTTCTCTATTGTGGCAAGCTGTAATTCCATTGCGGCGGTCATTTCGACGGACTTAACTTCGGAAGGGACGAAATTTATCATCTTTATTCCCATTTCAGTCGCGGAAATAACCTTGTTCTTGCGCTCCGCATAGCCGTCCGCGAGTATCTTTTCGATGATCGCTGCCCTTGTTGCGGGGGTACCTAACCCTCTTTCGGAAACATATCCGGAAAGTTCCTTGTCCTCTATGCGGCGGTCGATATTCTCCATCGCCTTTAAGAGAGAGCTTTCCGTGTAGCGCTTCGGCGGCTTGGTTTCGCCCTCTGTAATAAAAATATCTTCCGCATAAAATGTATCGTTTTCGGAACAGTTTATTTCCGGCGGTATCTCGACATCATCGGGGCAAAGCGCTTTCCAGCCGAGGTTGACAGGCTTTTTCTGTTTCAGCTTAAATGTTTCGCCGCAAATATCAAAGACGTACTCAATATCCATGTATTCGTACTGCGCCGAAAGGGCTTCCAGTAGCCTGCGGATAACCAGATGTAAAATCTGCTTTTCGTCAGAGGTCAGCTCCATATTCACAGCATTCCTGATATTCTCGGTGGGAATAATCGCATGGTGGTCGGACACCTTTGCGTTGTTGATTATCCTGCCGTCAATGTTCAGCCCGTTTGACAGAAGAAGATTAACCGCTTTTTCCTCGAAAGCACGGAGCATTTCGACGCGTCCGGGGAGGATTTCTGCCATGTCGTCCGTCAGATAGCTGCTGTCCGTTCTCGGATAGGTGAGCAGTTTCTTTTCGTAAAGGCTCTGCATAACTGAGAGCGTTCTCGCTGCTGAAAATCCAAGCTCATCGTTTGCGGCTATCTGCAAAGAGGTGAGCGAGAACAGCAGAGGGCGGTTCTCCTTTTTCTTCTGGGAGGTTATGCTCTTTACCGTAACCGGCTGACCTTTGCACATTTCAAGTATTTTTTCAGCGGCGATTCTTTCAGAAAGGCAGTCTGCATCGTTGTCAAACCATTCAGCGCCGTTTGAGAGTTTCACCTTATAAAAAGGACGCTTCACGAAATTGCTTATCTCGTTTTCGCGCTGAACAAGCATATTCAGTACAGCCGTTCTGACGCGCCCGATAGAGCATTTTGCGCCGAAATAGCTTGTGTAGAGCCGCGTCAGATTTATGCCCCACAGCCAGTCTATCTTGCTGCGGGTAAATCCAGCGGAATAGAGGTTATCGTATTCGCTTGCCGGTTTAAGGTCAGCGAACCCGGCACGGATACTCGCCTCCGTCATTGAGGAGATCCACAGACGGCGCACCGGTTTTGTACAGCCGATGTAGTCGTATATGTATCTGAAAATGCATTCGCCCTCACGTCCGGCGTCCGTTGCTTCGATAATCTCGTCGATTTTGGAGCTGTTCATCTGCCGGGCAAGCGTTTTCAGAACCGAAACCGCATTCTCTATCGGGACGAACTGAAAATCCGGCATAATGGGCAGGTCGGAGAGCGACCACTTCTTGTAGCCCTCGTTATATTCGTCAGGCTGTTTCAGCCGGACAAGGTGCCCTCTTGCCGATGTGACTATGTATCCGTTGCCGCAAAGCGCTCCGTCGGCGGTCTTTTGTGCTGCGCCGAGAACGGCGGCAATATCACGCATTACCGACGGTTTTTCCGCTACTACCAGTTTCATTTTTGTTTTCCTCCTGTTCGATCGTGCTATTTATAGCACCGTTTTCTTTGCTGTTCGCAGCGCTGTTTTCATCATCGAAAATACCCGTGCTGACAGCTTCAATGACCGTTCCAATGCCGATACCCTTGTCTTTCAGCATACTGAAAAGCCGCTGTGCCTCCAGCTCAAAGATGTTCTTTGAGAGCGCGTCAATATCCGCTTTCAGAGCAGCGGCGGCAGCTTTCTTCTTTTCGATCACCGTATTAATTTCGTCGAGCTTCTTTTTCTTGACCTCGACCTTTTCGGAATAGGCGGCGATTTTCTCGTCTGTATTCAAGCTACAATCTCCTTTGCTTCCGTTTTTCGCGGATTTTGTGAATGATGTATGCGCCTGTCACGGCGGTGAGCAGTCCTATGTCAACAAGACTTATATGGAACTGCGGACGGTCAGCCGGTTCGGCTCCCTCTGCCGTATCAGGTGGCATATCAAAGATATTCGCCTTTATGATAAAGAACAAAAACGTCAGCAGCACGACCGCAATAATGCAGATGAATATGCGCTGTTTAACACTTTTGCCCATAAATGAATTGTACAGTTTCTTAATTGATACCACCCTCCCAATAATCAAGCATACTCTGTATTATCGCCTTTGACGCCTGATACCTTGCCTTTTCGTTATCCGTGAAATCGTAGATTTCGGAATAATCTTCGTTGTAATAATCCTTGACCGTATAAAACTTTACGGTCAGTTTGGTGTGATTGATAGGGCAGTACGGGTGTCCTTTGCAATAATAGTGCTTGTGACCGTCATCGTCCGTGTAATAGGCACAGCGGTCGGATTTGTATTTCGTCTTGCAGTTCTCGCCGGGGCAAGCAACGGGCGAGGTTTCGACTGCTGTCTTGTAGACAAACGTATCTCCCCAGCGGCAGTAATTCTGATTGACGGTTTTCATGAACTCCTCGAAATCCTCGCGTTTGAAATCAAAGTCGTATATTTCGCCGTCTGAAACTCCGTCAGCCTGCTGTTTCTCCCTCGTCATAAGTACGAAAAGCAGGGACATATAATCTGCGTAATCGTCTGTACCGAAAGCGTCTATCCACGAATTTATAGTCCTGTCAGCGCCTTTGGCGGGGTAGAAAGTGTTGTTGTGGCTCTTGTCGATGTACTGGATTATTTTTCGGGGAGCAGTAGTATCTCCGTCGCAAAATCCCGTCACCGTGTCTTTCAGAGCGTCTTTCGCCTGTTTTTCCATGACGTCCTTTGCCTGTTCGATGAACTCCTTGTAACCCTCGTAGATTTGTTCGGGGGTCTGATTACTGTTATCATCGACAAGCCATGCACCGCCGCCGGCGACAGAACCGCCTGCGCCACCTATCATTTCGGCAAAGCACAAACAGATAACCAGAACTATCAGTATCACGCCGATAATGATAAGGCTGTACGGCATTGTGGACGAAATAAACGACGCTATCTTAGATAGCGCCCCGGCAATCGCTTTGCCTGCCGCCTGTGTCGCTTTCTGCGCAGCTTTAGCGGCTGTCTTGGCGGTTTGAGCAGCAGCCTTTCCGGCTTTGGCAGCACCTTTCTTCACGGCTCGCTTGGCGAGGAATTTGGCTTCTGCCGTGATGTTGTGATTTACGCGTTTCCGCAGCTTTCGCCGTAATTCCGCAGAGGTGGGCTTGTGGATTTTCCGGTAAACTCTCTTGGTGATTTTAGCGCCGTTCTTTGCTGTTTTCACTCCGGCATTTGCGGCGGTTTTAATTCCGCTGGCGCCGTGGTCGTATATCTGAACGCCGAGTTTCGCGGCTTTAACGCCGTTATCGTCGGATTTTTCAGCCTGAGCCACAAAGCCCTTTTTCAGCACCTCCGCAGGCTTTGCTGCAATGTTAGCGGCAGTTTTCACTGCGGAGGAAAGTCTGCGGTACTTTGAAATATTCACCTTTGCCGGAGCAACGCCGCCCATGGCAATGGAAATAAGCTCGGATTTTTTTCGGAAAATCTTTTTCTGCTGTCTGTTAAAGGATTTGAGCAGTTTCAGACGGGATTTATCAATCTTTTTCCGCTTTATTTTCCGCAGCTTTTTGTTCTGCTGCTGGCTGTAAATCACACGCTCTTTCCGCTTGGTAAGCGTTCCGTTAGCAACCGTGCCGTTTTTCAGAACTTTATATTTCTTGTTTTTTGGCTGGTGAGGTGACAGTTTATACTGCTTCGGCGGTCGGAACGGAATGGGGTTAATTTTCTCGGAAGAACCGGAAGTTTTAATTTCGGTTTTTGGAACGCCAACTGATGTTGCAGATTTTGAAAGCGGGATTTTACGGTCAGCAGCTTTGCCGCTGGCGTGTTCCTTGCGTTCGACAAACTGCCGCTGTTCGGTTGACGCCGATCCACTGTGGTGCGGCATAAGCTCATCTTTTTCAGAACGGCGTACTGTTCTTTCAGTTTTGCCCGAAAGCGCCTTTTCGTTCTTCTTAGAAAGTTCCGTTTTCTGAGATATGCTGTGTTCGATTGAACGGTCGTTCACGGAACGAGCTTTTACGCCGCCTTTTTCGGTAATGATTTTCAAATATATCACCCCTATACTATCTCTGACCATTACTCACCGAATTTCGTAGTCATAAGCTTATACAGCTTTGTATCCGTAGGAAAATCGTCCTTGAAAGGCAGAGAGCCGTTAAGTCCGCAGTAAATCAGACCGGAGCCTGCCGGCGCTCCGGTAACGAAACTCATCATGTTCTCGGGTATTTTCAGAAGATGCGACAGCTTGTCACGGTCGCTCGCCGCCTGATTGAGCATGAGAATAAACTCCGAATTTGAAAGCATGGAGCGCCCCGTATCGGATTTCAACAAATCCTCGACGTTCTGCGTAATTCCGGTCGGAATGCCGCCCCATTTTCTTGCGCGCTTGTACAGCTCAAACAGGAAGTTGGCGCTTTCTTCATTTCTGAAAAGAAGATAAATCTCGTCTATGTAAATGCGGGTGCGGATACCGCGCTCACGGTTGCGGACGATTTTGTCCCAAAGGTTTTCAAGCACTACCATCATGCCGAGGGGTTTTAGCTGCTTGCCCAGATCCTTTATGTCGTACACGACAACACGGTTATTGACGTCCACGTTGGACGGGTAGGAAAATGTTTTCATGGAGCCGTTTACATACAGTTCAAGCGACATATACAGCGGCTTTGCTTCCTCCGAGGTCTGCTTTGACAGAATATCGTAATAATCCTTGAGCGTAGGCATTTCCGTTGTTTTGCCGAGCAGGAAATCACGGTAGACCTCATGCAGACAGTTGTCGATGATAGTTTTCTGTTCGGGAGAAATGCCCTGTTTTCCCATGATGGTTTCAAAGAACGACAGGAAAAAGTCGTATTTTGAGCTTACGACATCTTCGCCCTTGTTGTATTCCTCGAGCGAGATTTCAAGCGGGTTAAGGTGCGTGTCGCTGCTTTCGGAAATATAGAGGAGTTCGCCGCCGAGCGCTCTGACAAGATTCGTGTATTCGCGTTCCGGATCCACGATTATTATTTCATCGTCGGTCGCAAGGAACACATTCACCATTTCCCGCTTTGCGCTGAACGACTTGCCGGAGCCGGGGCAGCCGAGAATAAATCCGTTGGCGTTTATAAGACTTGCACGGTTGAAGATAATCAGATTGTTGGTGGTCTGATTCAATCCGTAGTAAACGCCGCCTTTCTGCGACAGCTCCTTTGAATTAAATGGCATGAATACGCAGGCGCTCTCCGTTGTGAGAGTGCGGCGCACCTTTAAGCGGCAGTTTCCCAGCGGCAGACAGCTTGCCATTGCGTCCTCCTGCTGAAAGTTGGCTCTGGAGGTAGTGCAGACGTGCTTACGGAACACGGCTTCGATTTTATCCGTGTTGTTATCCAGTTCGTCAAAGCTGGTTCCCGTCACCATTACCACCAGATTCAGCAGGAACATCTTCTGATTTTTGCTCTGCAAATCGTTCAGCAGTTCTTCGGCTTCCGCAAGGGACTGTTTCAGGTCGTCCGAAATCACGTCAGAGTAAACGCCGTGCTGCGACGCCTTTTTCTCTTTCTGCATTTTGTTGGAGCGCATTGCGGTGAGCTGCCGCTTTACGACCTTTATAGCTTCGCTCGGCTCAACAGGGGCGATGTTCACCGTTACCACTATCGGCAGCGAGGTTTCGCAGAGGTCTTTCAGCATATCGTCCACCAGCGAGGACGGCAGATGTTTCAGATAGACCATTCGCGCGAATTTGTCGTTGTACATGAAATAGTCTTTCTTGAACTCAAAGTAATCGGGGCAGCACAGCGATTTTTCCGCGCCGCGCAGGAACTCCGAACTGCTTATCGGGCGTATCTCCTGATTAACGCCGCGGAAAATTTCTGCAATAATGCGGATACGCTCGTTGGCTTTCAATTTTTCGATGTTGCTGCCGATTTTCTGAAAACAGCTCCGCATATACAGTTCCTTTGCGGCGAGTTTCTGCTGCGCCAGTTCCAGAGTAGCCGCCGTGACTGTCACCGTGAAATACTTCTTTGTGGTAATGCCGTTCTGACCCTGCTGCATTTTATCCAAAAGCATTTCGTTGTACTCGTCGCGGTATTCGTCAAAGCCGTCGCCGGCGTGCTTCAGAAGTATCTGACTTGAAAACTCTTTCTGATTGATAACGTTGTTGTGGAGCGTTATCTGGATATCGTCAGAGGTATCAAAGCTGTTGAGCAGGTCGCCATATGCGAGGAAAATACGCTCCTGCTCGGCTGCGTCCGCAGCGTCGTAGGTCACATCTGAAAAAGAATAAGTGACGGAATAGCGGTTCTTCTCTACCTCAAAAATGTACTTGCCGTGAACGTGTTCGTAAGGAATGGTGTCCTGTACGGTACGGGCGACTTTCCGGACAGCCTTTTCCTTTGTCTTTTTAGGCTTCTTCTGCTTCGCAAGGCGAACCTTGTCCAAGTCCTTTGCCGAGCTTTCGGTAGTGCCGATCTTTGAAGAAAACATACTCATTTCTTCTTTCTCTCCTTTCGGATTTTATTTGTCTGCTCTGCGATCTGATGAGCAATCTCGTCCTCTGATATTTCATTACGGCAGTCCCAGAAAACGGGAAGTTCCTCATACTTGCGTTTCTGCGGCTCGACCCATTTCTGTCTGTACAGCAAAGTCAGAAATTTCTCAAACGGCATACCGTCATATCTGAAAAAGCCAAATGCGAATATCGGTACGGCTATCATGATAACCAGCCAGCCGACAACATCATCTCCGAGGAAGTCCTTTCCAAAGATGTACAGCGGAACGCAGACGGCGAGAGCCGCCACAGCGCATACGCACTGCCTTATCGTCAGCCCGAACAGAATTTTCTCCTTGTATTCGGTGATTTCTTTTGGTATCTTTATTTCTATCAAATTATCTTCCTCCTCACGATGAGCCGACTATCCGCTTTGCCCATGCGCCGGAACTCATTACTCCGATACCAAGCGTCAGCGTTGTTATCAGTCCCATTATTCCGTCAAGGGCAAGGTTATAGCTGCCTATGCGACCGGCTATGAGCGCATTGTTCACGGCGGCGTAGGCGATGAACATTATCGCAAGAACTATTGATTGCAGCGTTACTGCGGCGTAGGATTTCAGAAATCCCTTGCCGATATCTGATAAACCGTCGCAGGCGAACGTTGACAGCGGAACGGGCGCGATCATCGTGTAGACCGTCAGCTCAAACAGTCGGGCGATTACCACAACATTGGCTATAATCATAATGATTTTCATGATAAGCCCCTGTATGGAAATCTGCATATTAAGTATCAGCGGTTGGAAGTTGAGAAATCCCGCGTCCGTATTGTTGATGATTTGCGACGCCTGCGAAGAAGATACGAAATACTGGGCTGCGACCTGCCAGTCGCTTGTGTCGATGAAAGAATACTGCGTTATGGTGCTGCTGATTTCATTCACAAAGCTGTTAAAGCCGTTGTAAATCACCGTCGTAAAGAACTCGGAATTATCCACGCAGACCTTTGCAGCGACCATTTTCAAGAACAGCATCATGACGTTTTCCCATGTCACCCACTGAAAATGCAGCGTTTTCGTGAAGAAATCTATAAGAAAGAACATCACGCACAATGTGAGCGATGTAGCCTTTATAGCGGATACCAAATCCGGAACGGTGCTTGTGGCAGATTGCAGAAGGCTGTCGTTCGTCAGCAGCTCTATCAGCATTGAGAATAAGCTGTTAAGTTCCATTACAATACCCTTGATAGTATCAAGGCATTGTCCATATCCCCACATAATTAATTCACCTCGTTTCTGCATACGAAAAACAGCGGCAAACAAGCTGCCTGCCGCTGTTCCGTCTGTTTTTCGCTTGTTTACCCGGTAATTCCGAACAGGTCAAGCGAAAGCGTGAGCGCAAACACCACAAAGCCCGACGCCAGCGTCATAAGTCCGCGGGTCTTTGCTTCCGCGTCGTCGTTCTTGATCGCGAGGGCGAACATAATGCCGCCGACAAAGGCGACTACCAGACCGATACGTCCGATCCACGTCGCGAAGAAACCGATAACGCTGTTGAAAGCCGCCTCGCCGTCGGCAACGCCCTCGCCGCCCTCTGCGAAAGCGGATACAGAGGACGCCATCGCCATCGTCACCATTGTGGTGAGGGAGAGCACAGCCTTCCTGCGCTTTGCGTTCAGAGCAGAAATGAAGTGCTTAATGGGGTTGTTGCGCTTTGCTGCACCCTGTGCAGCGGTGGTAGTGATTGTGTTTTCCATAAGAAAACCCTCCTTGAAAAAATATATGTACAACCGCAAATGCGGCAGTAACCGGATCAAAACGGGCTGTCCACGATTTCTCTGAAATCCGCTTCCCCTATGACCTTTGGCGTGGATAAATCCATAGGCATAAGGTTTTCGGGAACGGGTTCATCGGAGAAATCCAGCTCCTCGTTTTCGTTGAACATTTCTTCGCCGGCGGTCTGTTCCTCATGCTGTTTCAGAGCAGCGGCGATTTCCTTTGTGTCAAATTCTTCGTCAAGGTTTGTCATGTTATCCTCCTCGTCGGGAACGTCTATATCTGAAATGTCCTTTTCATCATCGGCAGGCTGGGCAACAAGTTTCGGCTCCACGGTTTCCGAATAAATTTCGGTTATATCCGGAGCTTTTTCGGTGTGCAAATCGTCGATGAGATAGGCATAGTTCTTGTTGCTGTCCTCCAGGTACTTGTAATTCTGGTGCTTTTCGATATCGAATTTGTGACAGAAAAAAGGGTAGAGCGCCCGAACGATCAGTACGCACTCGTTCGGTTTCATTACCTTGAGTTCGTCCGTCGTCATAAGTTCTCTACCCAAAATGCTGTTATTCTCCGAGGTTGACGGAGATTTGTGGCTTCGTGTGCGGTTCTGTGAAACCACATCTATCGTTTCCTTGCCAAGCGATTTCGATATCGCTTCAAGTGTGCTTGCTTCCTGCCCGCCGAGGAACAGCAGGCTGTCGCAGTTACCCGTGAGTATCTCCCATGATTTGTCGTACATCTTTTTGAGCTGCGCCAAATTTTGAATTATGATGTTTGCGGATATTTCCATGCTACGCATTGTTGCAAGCAGTTTATCAAAATCCGGAATAGTGCCGACATTTGCAAACTCGTCGAGCAGACACCGCACATGGACGGGAAGCCTGCCGCCGTACTTGAAATTCGCCGTATCGTAAAGCGTATCAAAAAGCTGCGTGTACATCATTGCCGCAAGGAAGTTGAACGTAGCGTCCGAGGACGGTATTATAATAAAAAGGGCGGTCTTTCGATCGCCCAATGTATCAAGGTGTATGTTGTCCGTGTGCGTAAGGTCTGCGACTTCCGGAAGATTGAACGCCGCAAACCGCACAGCCGCAGAAATCAGTATCGACTTTGCGGTTTCAGCGGGAGCTTTCTTGAAATCCGCATAGAACGAAACCGCCATGCTGTGCGGATTTTCGGTTCTAAGCTCGTCCATCATATCGTCAAGCGGGGAGCGGTGGTTTTCGTCCTGCTCGGAGATTTCCGCTAACCTCATCATCTTCATTACCGTGCTAAAATTACGGTCGAGGGAATTGCCGTTTTCGTCCGTCTTTTTTTCGAGAAGATAGAAAGCAATCGCAAGCGTGAGCGCCTTTGTGCTGTCGTCCCAGAACTGATCGCCGCCGGACGCGCCTTCCTGCTTCGTGTTCTTCATCAGACAATTCACCATTTTCATGACGTAGGTCTTGTTGATGTTTCCGTCCTTGTCGTAGATGTAATTGAACGGATTGTAATTATTGCTGTGCGACATATCTATCAAGTTAAATACACGGATTTCATAGCCGGCTTTTTTCAGCAATCGTCCGCAGGAACGCAGCAGTTCGCCTTTCGGGTCGGTTACGACATAACTTGTGTTTAACTGCATTATGTTCGGCTTAACGTAGAAACGGGATTTGCCGGAACCGGAGCCGCCGATTACCAGTACATTGAGATTTTCCCGGTGCTGGCGAGTGTTCAGCGACATTCGGACTTCCTGCGTGAGCAAGATATTGTTGTCTGTTTCAAATGGGGATTTCGGTGAGTTCTTCCCCTTTTTCTTTTCGGGCTTTGTCGCCGTCCGCAAGCTTTGTTGCGCGGCGTCCTTGCCGCGCTTTGGCTTGCTCCTTGCCGACATCCTGTCGGCAAGAAATTTTTCTTCCTTTTCATTCGCCCAGCGAGCCGAGCCGTGTTCTACTCCCTTTCGGTGCAGGCGCTTTCGGGAAGTGTATTTCATAAGCGCATATATGCCGAGGGCGAAACCCACCATGAGCGTTATCTTGAAGCTGTACGATGAAAAGTCCGTGAAATGCGCTCCGACCGTATCGGTAGAGGTAAGCACAGTTTCAAACTGCGTCATAAGCACATTGAAATCCAGCACGCCATCATCGTCCACGGACAAGTCCATAGCCGCGCCAAGACCCGCCGAAACATACAGAACTGCAAAGATGATAATTGCATACAGCAAAATCGTCAGCATATCAGGTTTCTTCTTTTTCAATGTTTCAACCCCTTGCTTTCATTGAGTTTTGGCTTCGGAACGGTCGGAGAAGCAGGCTGTTTTTTCAGCGAATTCTGGATTTTGTTCTGGAGAACGCTCTGCTTTTTTGCCTTGTCGATTATGTGTGCAGAGTTTTCTTTCGGAATATTAAAATCTCTGGATATCTTATCCGCAACATTTATCGTGCTGAAATTGTAAGTCTTGGATTTGCCGCCGAACGTTAGTGTAAAGCCGTTCTGCGAGGTTCTCTCAATGCCTACGCTCTGCGAAACTCCGTCCTTGCCGACTGTGCGTTCCTCGATTTTGGATTTGACCTGCCTGTCGATTTTCTGGGACTTTGCAACAGCCTTTTCAGCCTGATATTCCATCATTCCGAGCCGGTTGGTACAGATGTTCTTCATCTCTGTTTCGGTCATTTCCTCCGGAGTGAGGGCGGCAGTCTTATCTCCGTTGGAAATGAAAATATGTGTCGTGCCGCCGTCCTTGAAATTGACGGAATTAAACCGCATATCCCGCAGGGTAAGGTCGTCGCTGGGGTAGCGGATATTCGTTTTCAGGGAATTGAGATTATCGTACTGCTCCGTATGAGCGAGGAACTTATCCTTGTCCTGCTTGAGGTCGCGGCAGATTTTGTTCGCCGCCAAATCTGCCTTTGCCTCAGAATAGCCGAACTGCTCCCGAAGTAATTCCATCGTCTGCGCCTTATTCATGGGCGAATATTCAAAGGACTTCCCGAGTTTATCATCGGCGATAACGATACCTTTATCATCTGACCGAATATCCAGATCGTCTGAAATCTCGCCGTGAACGCGCTTGTAATCTTCCTTGACAACGGCGACCTGCTCAGCGTTTTCTGCGGGATAGACGCATTTTATCTTGCCGTCCGCGGATTTCATGAACTGGTAGCTTAAACCCTGTTCCTCAAAAGCGGCTTTCATAGCGGTCACGTTGTTGGCGCTGATGTTAAAACACTTTACGCTCTGCGGAGCTTCTTTCAAGCGTTCCTGCATTATCTCCTGCGTTATCTGATTGACTATGCCCTTGTCACGGTCGAGGAATTCGATAGTCTGCTTATCTCCCTTGCCCACGACCGCAACAGGAATTTTGTATTCCCTTGCTTTTGCGGCAAAGGTTTTCGCGTCAGCGGAAAGAATGTTGCTCGTTGTGGAGATGCCGCATTCCGCCTTATTGGCTTCATACAGCAGCTCGCCGTTCGTGACGGTTCCTTTCGCCAATCTCTCGGCAATGCTGCCGCCGATTTGATTAATGCTGTCAACGGAATTGCGGTACAGTTCTTTCAGCATTTTTTCAAGGAGGGGAGCGAGGAGCTTTATCAGCTCGGCGCTCACCTCAATGATTTTTTGCCCCGACTGCAATGCAGCGGAGCCGACTTCATCAGCCATATTATTACCTCCTGTTCTGATTTGGTGCTATAAATAGCACATTTAGTGCTTTGGCGGTGTGGATTTCTTTATCGTAAAGGTCTTGTCGGTCAGCTTTTTTCCTGCCCGCAGCTCATCACGCTTTTTCACATATTCCCATGAAAGTTCGGGATTTTTGCGGAAAACATCATTCACCTCGTCTATTTTGGCTCGGAGTATGCGGCATTTGCTTTCGCTTTCCTCCAGACGTTCCGACAGGGTAGGCTTGAAAGCCCTGACCATATCCTCACAGGAAGCGTTGTATTCTAGCAGCTTCGGGCGGCTGCCGAACGGGACATCGTTGCTCCACTTGGAAAATCCGTCCACAAGCGTAGTGGCTTTCTTCGCCTGTTCGTATGTATTGCTTATGCCGCTTCCGTATTTCGTCACCAGTTCCGGCTTGATATACCGACCTGTTTCAAGGAAACGGTTCAGCAGCCGTCCGAGAGCCTTGTTCCTGTCAAGTTCGTTATAGTGGACATATACCGAATATCCTAGTTTTTTAGCAGTGGAAATAATATTGAGAAGCTCTGAACTATCGCCGCCGACACGGGGATATGTGATATTCTCTCCTGCTTTAAGAGCTGCCGATAACTGCCTGTCTGAAATTAACTGGCTTTCTTTATGGACAACGCCTGCACCCCAGCCGTTGTTGAACTCCGGAAGTAGTTTCTTGGCTTCATCGCTGTCGATAACTCTTGACTCGTACAGTTCGGAAATAGGCTCCACAAGCGCCGATGATTTGCCGGACGCAGGCAGACCGATAACAATATCCAGTCTTTTTTCACGGCGTATCTCGCCGGAAAAAGAAACAGCGCCGTCACTTTTCGTAACGGCGCTGCCCATATTCTGTAATCTGTTATAAACACCGAGCTGTATACCGGTGCGGTTCCTCAACTCTATTGTAGGCTTGCTTGAACTTATGCAGGAATTTGCTTCCTTGATTTCTTTTAATGCGTAGATTTCGCTTTCGGGAACGGCTTCATTTACGGCAAGCCGTTTCAGAACGTTTTGCATTTCCTCCGAAACAGGCTCTCCCGTAAGCTTATTTATCATAAAATCACCCCTAAACGCAAAAAAGCGGAGAACTGTTACATTCTCCGCTTATAAGCATATATTCAATTGTAATTAAGCAATATCTCTAATATCGCTCTCCGTAAGAACGCCGTCTGCAATCATCATCTTTTCCTGTTCTGCAAAAGGCGTGTCCCACACAATGTTCCGATGAGCATATGCCCAGTTCAGAACATCTACGAATTTCGGATTGAAGTCTTTGTGATACGCTCTGTTTTCAAGCTCGACCATGAACCTGATCGACCAAGCCGAGGTGAACTCGCCCCAATCTACTTCCTCAATACCTATTGCGCTGAAACCTGTTGTCGGTAAAGCCATATTATGCTCCTTTCGCACAAGTCCGGTTGCTTACTTATATTATACATCTTTTGCATTCCGTTGTCAACGTGCTATAAATAGCACATTTTCAAAATCACAGCCTGTCAGCAAGTTCGCGCAGCACCTTGAAATCCTCGCCCTTTGCCAGAATGAGAAGATCCTCGATGTATTTTGAAAGCGTTTCGGCTTCCTCATGGGAGAGAACGACAGGCGGTTCGGAAGATGCAGTTTCTTCTTCATCGTCAGTTTCAGGAACAACATCAAAGGAAGTATTTTCCTGCCGCTGAATGTTCTTGACTTCCTTATGGGTAATCTGCGGCTTTTCGGAGATTATTTTCTGCTGCTTTTCGGGAGCGAGCTTTGCGACCTCGTTGGCTGTCGAAATCGACATATCTCCGGATTTTACCGCCTGCTCCACATCTGGGATAGCGTTGTGCTTGATGTTATCCAGCTTTCCGACCTGCGCCGGAGATACGTTGAGAGCGTCTGCGATTCTGTCCCTTATTCTGCCCTTGACGGGCTTTCCGGCTGCCTCAAGCTCCTTGAAAATCCGCGTCAGTTCCTCGTACTCACGCATTGTATCTGCGTCCGAATACTTGCGCTGGGTAGCGTTCAGCATTATGAGGTCAAGCTCGGTTTCATTGTTCGGCTTTGCGCCTTTGATGAAACAGGGAACTTTGCCGCTTCTCCTGCGCCCGTCAGCGATAAGGGACTTTAACGCCGCCAGACGGCGATGACCGCTGATAAGCTCATACCTGCCGTCGTGTTCCGAAACGACCAGAGCTGTCATTAAGCCCTGGCGCTCTATATCATCCGCAAGAGATTCTATCTCTGAGATTTCATAGAAATTGTTTCTGTTCGGCTCGATGTTGTCGATGTCTATCATTTTCAGACTGTCTATGTAGCTGTCGGCGTTGACCGTCTGAATATCCGCCGCTATCGCGCTGTCAAGCTGTAATTTTCTGCCCATTATTCATCACCAAGCCTTTCAATGATTTCTGCCGCCAAATCTTCATAAGCCTGCGCCGCAGCCGTCCACTTCATATATTCCTTTGCAGTCAGCTTGTAACTGAACGAGTTTTTGATAACACGGCTGAAAGGAATGGTGGTGTTCAGCACCTTGTTTCCGAGGGTGCATTTGAGAAATTCCAGCAGCTCTGTATCCGCGGGATTTTCCTTGTCGAATTTGTTCACGATGCAGCCGCCGAATTTGGCATTGCAGTTCGCAAGCGCTCCTGTTACAGCGGGAATGCCCTGTATTGCAAATGTTCCAAGCTCTATGGGGACGAACAAGCTGTCGGAAAGCATGATTACTTTTTCTGTCAGCTTTGTAAGAGCCGGCGGCAGGTCGAGGACTGCGTATTCATAGCTGCGGTCGAAAGTAAGCACCTTTCTCACGTTGGCGGTCTGAACATCTTCCGGGAGCTGCTCAAACTGTGCCGCCACAAGGTTAAGCGCCGGGGTCGCCGTCAGAATGTCGATGTTATGGTATCTGGTGGAGCTTTTCGCCATAGTAGGCAGGCAGTTCCTCTTTATCAGCGCTGTTTCAAGCCCCGCCTTCGGTTCTGCAAAGAAACGGGAACTGTTAGCCAGTCCGTCAAAGTCGATTACAAGCACCTTTCCGCGCTCGTCAAGCTCGTTTGCGAGGTTGATAGCCGTTGTGGTCTTTCCTACGCCGCCCTTGTGATTGTAGATTGCAATTGCTTTCATAAAATGTCCTTTCCGTGCTTTTAGCACCCTCATTTACTGCCGTACATATCGTGATTGACCATTGCCGAATAAAAGCTGTCGATCGTCAGCGGGGCGTTATACAGAGCCGTTATGAGATACGCCCTGATATTCCGTACATCGCTTGTGTTCTTGTCGAGCGCCGTAATCACATACTCAATATGGGTGCTGTCCAGTTTGAGAAACTGTGATTTCACAACGCTCTGCGGGAAGTCCTCGCCGTTCACGCGGATATACTTTTTGGTGGAGCATACCACGTCAAGCATTATCCCGACGATTTCGTTTATCCTGCCTTTCTGTGACGGGCTGCTTTCAAGAAGATAATCATAACCGATGTTCTCCCGGATAATATCTGCGTAGTCCGTCCGATCATCAGAGGAAACCGTATTCGGAATTGAAGAATCGATCCTATCCATCAAATCAGCGCCGTCATTTGGATTGATTGATAGAGGATTATTTTCTTTTGATTTATTATCTTTAGATTTATATAATGAGGGGAGGACGGATTTTTCAGAGCTTGCTCCGAAGTTTCTCGGGAGCAGGGACGGAAGTTCCTCGTCCGGCTGCTCCGCATTTTCTTCGGAGCAAGCTCCAAAGTCGATATCGGCGGTGTTTTCCTCCTGCTCCGTAGTTTCTGTGGAGCAAGGCTGTTGTGCGTCAATCCTGTTCTTACGTTTCTTTTCGTAGGACTGCACAGCAGCCGGTTTTATGGACAACTGCTTTTTCTCTCCCTTTGAAATAAGGTTTGAGATAAGTTCTATATCCTCGATTATACGAAAACAGCGCTTGGCGGGAAGTCCGCGATTTTTACTTTCAATAAGCCCGGCGTCCACCAGATTCTTTATACAGCGTTTCTGCTGATACTCAGAAAGAGCGGTGCTTGCTTCAAGGTCGGGAACAGTTGAGTAGAACCAGCCGCTGTCGTCCAGCATACCGTTGCGTTCGTAGTAGCTGCATTTCGATATTAGGGAGGCGTAAACCACCGCTTCTGACAGTCCTATTGCATGAGCCAGCAGGCGGTTGACCGTCAGCGTATTGCTCGGATTTAACATCTGGAATATTGCATTCATAATAATCATCGCCTTTCTGAAAGGTAGGAATTCCTGCGGATTTATTTTTTCTGTGCTGCTTTCCACTTTTCAACCCTATCCTTGCAGCGTAAATCCTCCGCTGCTTTCGATTCCTTATCTTTGAAGAACGGGCAGCCACCCTTAAAGCTGCTGCTAACCAAAGCCGAGCATTTTCCGTCCCAATATGCAAAGCACTTACTGGAATTGCAGCGGGGCGATTTGGTGTTATAGAGAATGTTCAACATAATAGTCTCCTTTTTAGATCGTTTTGGTATATTGTGGAGCAAACAAATTTCGGTTATTATGCCAAAGATTTTGTCTGCGTTTTGTGCGTGGTGATGAAATCTTTGTTATTTATTAACAAACGCTTATGCTAAAAATTGAGCAACAGGCAGATTTATCAGCAAAAAGGGAGAGCTTGAAAAAACTCTCCCTTTTATGCCATTCGATTTCTGGTTTGACGAATGTCTATACTATATTTATATATAGAAAAAGGACGTCTTTCAGTGAAAAGCGTCCTTATTATTGGTTGGGGTATGGTCTGCATTGGTTATGCGGCACTACAATTCTTTTTGTAATGCGGGTTTATGACTATATCCCTTTGATGTCCCCTGTAACCCGGAGCGATTTTCTATTATACCGACTGCGCAGTATAAAGCTTGTAATAATCGCCTTTCTTCGCCATCAGCTCATCGTGCGTTCCCGCTTCGGTTATTCCCTTATTGGAAACGTACATGATCCGGTCGCAGCTACGTATCGTGGAAAGACGGTGCGCGATTATAAACGACGTTCTGCCACGCATCAGGTGATCAAGGCCATGCTGTAAATATCTCTCGGTCATGGCGTCTATCGAGGAAGTCGCTTCATCAAGCACAAGTATCTTCGGGTCTGAAACTATCGTTCTTGCAAACGCTATAAGCTGCTTCTGACCCTGGGAAAGTCCCGAGCCGCGCTCGTTCACCACCGTGTTGTATCCGTCAGGCAGCGACTCAATATAGTTGTCGATACCGACTATTGAGCACGCTGTCCGGATTTCATCGTCTGTGGCGTCAAGCTTTCCATATGCTATGTTGTCCCGGATTGTTCCGCTGAATATGAAGCTGTCCTGAAGCATTATGCCCATCTGCGAACGCAGGGAGTGCAGCGTTACATTTGAAATGTCGCTGTCGTCAATACGGACTTCTCCGCCGCTCAGGTTATAGAATCTCGACAGCAGGTTTACTATCGTCGTTTTACCGGCTCCGGTAGGTCCTACAAGCGCTATGCTCTCGCCTGCCTTTACGTCAAACGACAGATGTTCCAGAATGTTGATTCCCGGCTCATATGCGAAGGTGACATCTTTAAAGTGTACATCTCCGTGTATCTCGGGCATTTCAACCGCGTTGGGAGCGTCGTCGACTGTTACCGGCTCGTCCATCATTTCAAAGATACGCTCGAGATTTGCGACTGCGTTTATAAAGGTATTCATCAGGTTGGAGAGGTTCATCAGCGGCTGCCAGAATCTCGCGGAATAATCCGTCATTGCAATGATCGTACCAAACGACACCATACCGCGCATTCCTATAAGTCCGACCAAAAAGATGAACGCTCTGACGATGATGGACACAACATCGGTGCTCGGCCATACTAGGTTTGAATAGGAAACTGCCTTCATCCACGCCTTTTTGTACTTCTTTGCGAGTTTATCGTTGATCTCAGCGTTTTCTTCCTCGCGGGTGAACATCTGGGATATCTTTACGCCGACTATGCTCTCATGCAGATACGCATTGAGGTTGGAACTCTTGTTTGAAACCTGCTGCCACGCCTTGCGCTGACCGTTTTTGATAACCAGCATTATGAATGCGTACACAGGAAGCCCAGCCATTGTAACAAGCGCGAGCTGCCAGTTCACGAAAAACATGAATATTGTGATGAACACCAGGTTGATTATCTCAAGGATAAAGTTGATTAGTCCGTTGGTCATCAGGTCGGATATCGCGTTGATGTAGTTGATGATTCGGGTCAGTATCTTGCCGTGCGGGCGGCTGTCGTAGTACTCAAAGCTGAGCCGCTGCATGTGCTCGAAAAGGTCCTTTCTGATATCGTAGACGATATCCTGACCCACCTTAGTCATCATCACCGAACGTATCTTCGCAAATATAACGCTCACGATAATGCACACCAGCACCGCCACTCCGCTCAGTATGATGTACTTCACGCGGTCGTCCGGTGCCACGGCGGAAGCCTGGTCGACCGGTATCATGTAATTATCAATCGCATTCTGAACTATCAGCGGCGATAACAGCCCTATCACAGAGCCTAGGGCGCTGAGTATCAGGGATATCGCGATGCGCTTCTTGTATTTCGCCGCATAGACCAGCGAACGTTTCAGGTGCCGTATGTCGAACGGAGTCTCAAGTACTTCGTCGACGTCGAATTTATTTCTAGCCATCTGTATCCCTCCTTACTTCTGCAAATCGAATACTTCACGGTAGTAGCCGTGCTGCTTTATAAGTTCTTCGTGTGTTCCCTGCTCGGATATCTTTCCGTCCTTCAGCACGATTATCTTATCGGCGTACTTCGCCGTGGAAATACGCTGTGCGATTATCAGCTTCGTGCAGGGGAAATCAAGGTTTGCAAGAGCGTTCTGGATATGCTTTTCAGTTTCCAGGTCGACTGCGGAGGTCGTATCGTCGAGTATCAGTATCGAAGGCTTTACCGCAAGCGCTCTTGCAAGAGAGATTCGCTGCTTCTGTCCGCCGGAAAGTCCCACGCCGCGCTCGCCGACGATGGTCTCGTAACCGTCGGAAAGCTTCCTGATAAAGCCGTCCGCGTCTGCCGCCTTTGCGTACTTTACAACGTCCTCCTCGGGCATATCGGAATCACCGAAACTGATGTTGCCGTCTATCGTATCGGAATACAACAGCACGTCCTGGGTTGCGAATCCTATATTGTGGCGGAGCTGCTTGAGTTTCAGGTGGGTCACATTAACTCCGTCGACCCTGACCTCGCCGCTGTTTACATCATAGATACGCGGTATAAGCTCCGCAAGAGTAGTCTTGCCCGAGCCTGTCTCGCCCATTACTACGACGGTCTCTCCAGGCTCCACTGTAAAGGAGATATCCTTGAGCACCTCTGTGTTGTCGTAAGAGAAGCTGACGTGATCGAACTCGATTTTGCCGTCAAATCTGCCAGGCTTGTCTACCGCGTCGTTGCGGTCGACTATGCGGGGGCTTCCGTAGTAGATCTCGATTATCTTGTTTGCGGAAGCAGTGAATCGCTGGAGATCGTTAACAATGTTCCCGAGCGTTCTCATCGGGTTGGAAAGCGTCCAGATAAGACCCGAGAAAGCCGCATACTGACCCATTGTGATACGTCCGAACACTACGAAAAGTCCGCCGGCGATTAGCATTACAACAGACAGCGACTGCGCAGTGACCTCAAGGTACGGGAAAAACTTCAGCCACATGAACGCCGCTTTCTTGTTTGCCTTGTTGTACTCCTGGCTGAATTCGTCGAACCGATTCATTTCGTAGTCCTCGCGGGCAAACGCCTTTACCACGCGGTTGCCGGAGATGTTCTCCTCGGCGGCGGTGTTCATTCTGGAGAGCTTCTCGCGAAGATCAACGTAAAGGGGGCCCACCCTGCGCTTGAAAAGCCACGTGATCAACAGTATCACCGGAGTCAGCGAAATCATACAAAGCGCCATCAGCCAATCCATGGTAAAGAAAAATATCAGCGAAGCCGAGAACAGCACGATGCACTCAACGATGGTCTTGATTATCCATGCGATGGAGTGACGAACCATGTCAAGATCGGATGAAACGCGGGTCATGATGTCGCCGGTGCGGTATACGTTATAGAACGCCGCGTCCTGATTTTCTATCTTGTCGAAAAGCACCTTCCTGACACGATAGATCAGGGTCTGCGACGTGTGCTCGTACATCATGTTGCTTCCGTACTGCAATCCGCAGCGCAGCAGAGTGAATCCTACCATTGCCGCCAGCATGAAAATCAGCACGTCCGTGTGCTCCTCCAAATTCTGGAGCGCATTCTCGTTTACTATGAACGTATCGGTTATCTGCTGCGTAAAATACGGTGTGATTATGTACATCGACTGGCATACTACCGTAATGCACAGCGCAAGTATGTATATCGCGCGGCAGCCCTTCATGTTCTTCCACAGCCATCTGAAAAGAAACATACTATCTCCCCTTCCCTTTTGCCTGCGCGGTTCCTTTCTTTTGCGCAGGTCTTTGAAAACGTTTACTGTTAGTATACCAGAAATATTTGATTTGTAAAGTGGCAAAAACGTACAAGATTAAACTTGTTTATAAGGTTTTTTTGACAGATTTAATAATCATGATAGATTTGTACGATTTTTCAGGCTGATTATACAATTATGCCGAACAAGGACATACTATTTTATATAAGGGTAGATATGCACCAAAGAAAATTTTATCATCGGTATTGAAATTCCCTAAATCTTGTGATATAATAGAATCAATAATGTTTCTTACATTAAATTAGATCCCTGGCGAGACAACATCATGAATTTGTAAAGGAGATTTCCTGTGCTTTACGGAAAAACAATTGTGGCGCTTTGCACTCCTAAAATACACGAGGCGACCAATCACAGATTCATAACAACATTTTCAAAATGCCTTGCTTCCTGCAATGCCAGGCTGCTTGTATACTCCACTCCGTCTGAGCTTTTCTGGAACTCCATTGACGAACAGGGCGAGAAAGCGGTCTTTGACCTGATCAACTACGATATAACCGACGCGGTTGTAATAAACGAAGAAGCAATCAAGGACAAGGATACCGTCCGGCGTATAATTTTGGACGCAAGGGCACACGGGCTTCCCGTGATAACCATCGGAGCGCAGTACCCCGGCTGCACACGAATCACTTTCGACTACACCGCCGGATTTGAAAAAATAGTCCGTCACGTTATCGCAGACCACAATGTGAAAGATATCCACATGATCGCGGGAATAAAAGGTAATGCATTTTCCGAGGAACGCATTGATGTTGTAAGGAAGGTCGCCGCTGAATATGACGTGGATTTCGGCAACGATGATATCAGCTACGGAGAATTCTGGAGCGTTCCTACTGAAAGCGCTGTGGAACAGCTTTTCGTGCACCGGCGGAGACTTCCTCAGGCAATAATCTGCGCCAACGACGCTATGGCGATCACTACCGTGTCGGTTCTGAAACGGCACGGAATCAAAATCCCCGAAAATGTAATCGTAACGGGCTTTGACGGCATAAACGAAATAAGATACAGCACCCCTCAGATAACTAGCTGCCTTTGCAGCAGCGAGCACCTGGCACAGACTGTCTCGGACACGATAATGCAGATGCTCTCCGGCAGAGCGGTTCCAGGGAGCGTTCTCGTGGTGCCTGAGCTTCAGGCTTCCGAAAGCTGCGGCTGCACGACTTCCGTAAAGCTCAACGCCTCCGAGGAACTTACCTACATCAACAACTCGTTCAACCGCTACCAGAACGAGGAAGAACACATGTTCCGCATGATATCCCGCATACTGGAATGTCAGGATTTCTCAGAGGTCGCAAACGTGCTGGATAAGTACGATTTTTACGATATGGTGATCGCACTAAACCCGGAGTGCACCGACCGCACCTTTGACCCGCTCAGGAAACATTCGGACTCCGTATTTTCCGACTTGCTCAAAATCATTTACAACACGAATTTCCCCATGCATGGCAGAATAGACGACATGAGAAAATCCGACCTCCACCCAAACCTGAAGGACATGCTGACAGAGCACGAGGAGCCGCTCTTTTTCCTTTCGCTGAACTACATGGGCGTTCCGATGGGATTCGTGTGCTTCAGCTACCACGACTACGATATTCAGAACTACTATAAGACTTCCCAGATAACAAGCACGCTCAACACCGCATTCGGAGCTTTCCGCTCAAAGCAGTATCAGCATTATCTGACCGAAAAGATAGAGGAAATGTACCGCTGCGATGGTCTGACTCACCTGCTTAACCGCGCCGCGCTCAAGAATCTCTATCCGGAGCTGCTGAAAAAGTGCAGCGGAACCATGACAGTTATCCTCGCAGACCTTGACGGGCTGAAGCACATCAACGACAACTACGGCCACGACGACGGCGATTACGCGATATGCGCAGTTGCGGACGCGCTCCGGTCGTGCTGCCCGCAAAACGCGCTCTGTGTCCGCTGGGGCGGAGACGAGATGGTCGCGGTCATTCCGGGCACGATAAGTTCCGAGGAAATCTACCGGTCTGTGGACGCTTACCTTGAAAACCTGAATTCCATCTCCGGCAAGGAATTTGAGATCTCAGCCAGCGTTGGTATAAAGTCGTTCGATCTGACCGATTCTGCTGACCTGGAATACATGATCCGCATGACCGACGAGCTTATGTACAGCGACAAAAACCATAAAAAGGAACTGCGGACGCGCAGACAATGAGCAGGAAGGGACATACTCCATGAAAGCAGTAATTTATGAAAGCAACGCGGGAAGCGCGAGAAGATACGCTGAAATGCTGGCTTCAAAGCTGGGTGTTCCGGCTTATTCCTATAAGGAAGCCGTCAAGGCTATTCCCCGGGACGAAGAGGCAATATTCATCGGGTGGATTTTCGCGAACAAGATACAGGGACTTCCCAGGGCTCAGAAGCGCTGGAACCTTATTTGCGCAGGCGCAGTCGGCATGAACCCTCCCGGCGAGATATACAACAAGATACTGCATGAGAACAACCCGACCGATATCCCGATATTCTACCTCAGGGGCGCTCTTGACTATCACAAGCTGAAATGGCTCCAGAGAAAGCTCCTCCAGACCATCTGCACCGACCTTGAAAAGCAGAACAAGCCCGGAACTCAGGAAATGATAAACATTCTGAAAAACGGCTGCGACTACGTCAGCGAGGAAAATCTATCGGCGATCGCTGCGTTCGCGCTTTCAAACGGATAATATGCAAGGCAGAAGTTACCAGCTTCTGCCTTTTTCATTAAAAATTCAGCTATGCGTCGAAAAAATAGCTGATATGTCGTTGACAATATACTTAGTCTGTGGTAAAATAAAAGTATATACTGTTTTAGCTAAAAGCGGCAGTCATAATATAAACAAAGAGAAAGGTGATATGAATGAAACTGAGCGGCTCAGATATAATCGTTGAGTGCTTGCTCGAACAGGGCGCGGATACTATTTTCGGCTATCCGGGAGGCGCTGTTCTCAATATTTACGACAGTCTGTACAAGTACAGCGACAAAATCAGGCATGTAATTACCTGCCATGAACAGGGCGCCTGCCATGCGGCCGACGGCTACGCACGCTCCACCGGTAAAACCGGTATCGTGCTTGCTACTTCCGGCCCCGGCGCTACCAACCTCGTTACCGGTATTGCGACAGCTTACATGGACTCTATCCCGCTGGTAGCCATCACGGGCAACGTTTCCTGTGGTCTGCTGGGTCTGGACTCCTTCCAGGAGGTGGACATCACAGGAATTACTATGCCCATCACAAAGCACAACTTCATCGTAAAGTCCGTTGACGAGCTTGCTGATACTATCCGCCTTGCGTTCCAGATCGCTATGAGCGGCCGCAAGGGTCCGGTGCTGGTCGATGTTCCGAAGGATATCACCCAGGCTTTCACAGAGTATACCCCTGCCCCGGCGCAGAAGCCGTTCGAAGCGGCTCCCCTCAAAGAGGACGAGATCAGCGCAGCGGCTGAACTAATTGCTAATGCAAAGAAGCCCTACATTTACGCGGGCGGCGGCGTTATCGCTTCCGAGGCCTCAGCAGAACTGAAGACGCTCGCAGAACTGACCGACGCGCCAGTTTCCTGCTCGCTGATGGGTCAGGGCGCTTACGACGAGACCGATCGCCGCTACATAGGCATGCTCGGAATGCACGGAACCGTCAAGGCAGCTTACGCGCTCAACAACTGCGACCTTTTCATAGGAATCGGCACGCGCTTCTCCGACCGCGTTACCGGCGATACCTCCGTTTTCGGCAAGCAGGCTAAGATCATTCACATCGACATAGACCCCGCTGAATTCAACAAGAATATCGACGTTGACGTTACCGTTTCCGGTGATGTAAAGGCTGTTCTCTCTGCGCTCAACGCGAAAATCGCGCAGCAGTCCCACCCGGAGTGGTGCGAGGAGGTACTCGGCGGCGACTTCGGCGAGCCTGTTCAAGAAGGCACAAAGGAGCTTCCCGTTACGCCTGAGGCGGTTATCGAGGAACTCGACAGGCTCACTTCCGGCGAGGCTATAATCACCACAGAAGTAGGTCAGACTCAGATGTGGGCGGCACAGTACTACAAGTGCAGAAACCCGCGCAGCTTCATCTCCTCGGGCGGTCTGGGAACTATGGGATACGGCCTCGGAGCCGCCCTCGGCGCAAAGACCGGCAACCCAGACAAGACCGTAGTAAACATGGCTGGAGACGGCTCCTTTGCAATGAACCTCAACGAGCTTATTTCCGCGGCTGCACACGGCATCAACATCATTGAGATCGTCATGAACAATAACGTTCTCGGAATGGTGCGCCAGTGGCAGAGGCTTTTCTACAGCAAGCACTTCTCCGAGACCACTCTTGACGCTCGTCACATTGATTACGTCAAGCTCGGCAAGGCTTTCGGCGTTAAGACATTCGTGATCGAAAAGACCGAGGATATCACCCCCGTACTCACTGAAGCGCTAAGTATATCGAAGTCGGCGCCGGTAATGATAGAAGTGCGTATTGACAGAGATATCAACGTTCTTCCGATGATCCCCGCAGGAAAGCCGGTCGTTAACCCCATTACATCAATTGATCTGGAGGCGTGATCCATGCAGGAATATGTATTATCCGTAAAAGTTGCAAACAACGAAGGCGTTCTGCTCAGAGTTTCAAGCCTTTTCAGCAGACGGTGCTTCAATATAAAGAGCCTTAACGCAGCCGAGACCGAAGTACCCGAGATCTCCAGGCTCACAATCGTGGTAGCGGGCGATCTGAGAGTCCTTGAACAGATCAAGAACCAGCTCATGAAGCTCCACGATGTAAAGGAAGTCAAGATCCTTACCGACGCAGTATGCCGCGAGCATGTCATCGTACGCGCCGGCCGCTCCGTTGAGGACAGACGCGGTATCGTAGAGGTCGCAAACCTGTTCCGCGCTAAGTCCGTGGACATCGCAGAAGACAGCATTATGCTGGAGCTTACCGGAAAGCCCGAGAAAATCGACAGCTTCATCAGCCTGCTCAAGCCGTTCGGAATCGTCAAGATGGTCAGAAGCGGCATTTCGGCGCTTGAAAGAGATTAACGGTATTCATCGCATTCGCTTCTTCAAATAAAGAATGGAGAAGCGAATGTTTTTACCCGGATTTATCAAGTTGTTTATTTTTTGTCAATGAGGACTTTACATTGATTTGATAAATAATTATCAGTCAAGCATTGATTATTTCTATAAACTACGACGAAAGGCAGGAATTGAGTTGAACATACTTCATCTTAAATATGCCGTGGAAGTGGCAAAAACGCGTTCGATAAGCAAGGCGGCGGAAAACCTCTATATGGGTCAGCCGAACCTCAGCCGCGCAATCAAAGAGCTTGAGGAATCCCTCGGGATCACCATTTTCCGTCGTACAACAAAGGGCATTTCAATAACGCCGGACGGCGAGGAATTCCTTCAATATGCGCGCCAGATCGTGCAGAAGGTCGACGAAGTGGAGCAGATATACCACAACGGAAGGCAGAAAAAGCAGAGCTTTTCGGTCAGCGTTCCGCGGGCAAGCTACCTCAGCTATGCAATGGCGGACTTCTCGCGCTGCATAAAATCCGGCTCCCCTGCAGAATTCTACTACTGCGAGACAAACTCAATGAACACGATAAACAGCGTCGTCAGGGAGGATTTCAACCTCGGGATCGTGCGCTACCAGGCGTCGTACGAAAAGTACTTCAGCGACCTTTTCAAGGACAAAAAGCTCACAAGCGAGACCGTTGCGGAGTTCACCTATGTTCTGCTTATATCAAAGAACAACCCGCTGACCCAAAGGGAAGAGGTCTGTCTTGACGACCTCGCCGAGTACATTGAGGTCTGCCACGCTGACCCTTATGTGCCATCGGTCCCCATGATAGATGTCAGAAAGTCGGAGCTTACCGAGTTCATCGACCGGCGGATATACGTCTACGAGCGCGGTACGCAGTTTGCGATTCTCGGAACAGTTCCGGATACATTCATGTGGGTGTCCCCCGTACCGCAGGAGCTCCTCAAGGATTACGGGCTGGTTCAACTTAAAATCAAGGGCAGCGACAAACCATACAAGGACGTACTGATATACCGCAGAGATTACCGTTTATCCGACTTTGACCGTGAATTCGTCGCGGCTGTAAACCGCTCCAGGGACAAATATTTCGGGGCGATAGGGTGATATGCTTTTTGCTGATATAGCTATATCAATATTACATTTTACAGCATATAAATAATGTGTTAAAATATTAACAGGTGCGAATGGGGCATTAAAACGTCTATGTCCCGCACGTGTCAATGGTTAATAAAGGTCGGCTCAGCCGATCAGGGCAATGGCGCCCAGAGAATGCCGGAAATCCCGACAGCGCCGCGGGTTAGTAAACCGTCACCGCCGCCGGAAGCTCCCAGCAGGAAATGAGCGACCCAGGCATGTATATAAAATTTAAGGAGAAGATGACTATGGCATTTCATGAACTGGTTGACAGCGTAGAGAGCTTTGAAAAAGCACTTAAGAAAGTCAAGGAAGCACAGGAGATTTTCTCAACCTATACCCAGGAGCAGGTTGACGCTATTTTCTTTGCAGCCGCTTCCGCAGCTAACAAGCAGAGAATCCCGCTTGCAAAGATGGCTGTTGAAGAAACAGGCTACGGTATTGTAGAGGACAAGGTTATCAAGAACAACTATGCTGCTGAGCATATCTACAATGCATACAAGCACACAAAGACATGCGGCGTTATCGAGCGCGACGAGGCATACGGCATTGAGAAGATTGCAGAGCCTATCGGCGTTGTCGGCGCGGTTATTCCTACAACCAACCCTACTTCCACCGCTATCTTCAAGACCCTTATCTCTCTCAAGACCAGAAACGGTATCATCATCAGCCCGCACCCCCGTGCAAAGAAGTGCACCGTTGAGGCTGCAAAGATCGTTTATGAGGCAGCAGTTAAGGCTGGCGCTCCTGACGGCATCATCTCTTGGGTAGATGTTCCTTCCCTTGATCTTACAAACCTCCTCATGAAGGAAGTTGATATAATCCTCGCAACCGGCGGTCCTGGAATGGTTAAGGCTGCATACTCCTCCGGTACCCCCGCTATCGGCGTAGGTGCGGGTAACGCTTCCGCTATCATTGACTCCACTGCTGATATCGTTAATGCAGTTAACTCCATCATTCACTCCAAGACCTTCGATAACGGTATGATCTGCGCAACCGAGCAGACCCTTATCGTTGACAAGACCATCTACAACGATGTCAAGAAGGAATTCGAGAAGAGAGGCTGCATGTTCCTCGATAAGAAGCAGGCTGACATGATCAGAAAGGTTATGCTCATCAACGGCGCTCTTAATGCTAAGATCGTTGGTCAGCGTCCTTTCCAGATCGCAAAGATGGCTGGCTTCGAGATCCCCGAGTCCGTTAAGGTAATCATCGGTGAGGCTACTTCCCTGGAGCCTGATGAGGCATTCGGCCACGAGAAGCTCACCACTATCCTCGGCATGTACAAGTCTGATAACTTCGATCAGGCTCTTGATATGGCTGACACCCTGCTGAAGAACAACGGCGGTCTTGGTCATACATCCGTACTCTGGATCAACAACAACACCGAGAGAGAGAAGCTCGACAAGTGGGCTGAGAGAATGAAGGCTTGCCGTCTTATCGTTAACACTCCTTCTTCCCTCGGTGGCATCGGCGACCTCTACAACTTCAAGTTTGCTCCTTCCCTCACACTGGGCTGCGGCTCTTGGGGCGGTAACTCCGTTTCCGAGAACATTGGTGTTAAGCACCTGCTGAATGTCAAGACCGTTGCCGAGAGGAGAGAGAATATGCTGTGGTTCCGCGCACCTGAGAAGGTTTATATCAAGAAGGGCTGCCTCCCTGTTGCTCTCAAGGAGCTCAAGGACGTTATGGGCAAGAAGAGAGTGTTCATCGTAACTGACTCCTTCCTGTTCAAGAGCGGCTTCACAAAGGCTATTACTGACAGACTTGACGAGATGGGCATTGTTCACACCACATTCGCTGATGTTGAGCCTGATCCTTCCCTGGCTTCCGCTCAGAAGGGCGCAGAGGCTATGAGAAAGTTCGAGCCTGACTGCATCATCGCTGTCGGCGGCGGTTCCGCAATGGACGCTGGTAAGATCATGTGGGTTCTGTATGAGCACCCCGAGGCTGACTTCATGGATATGGCAATGCGCTTCATTGATATCCGTAAGAGAGTTTACACCTTCCCGAACATGGGCGAGAAGGCTTACTTCATCGCTGTTCCTACTTCTGCTGGTACTGGTTCTGAGGTTACTCCGTTCGCAGTTATCACCGATCAGTCCACAGGCGTTAAGTACCCGCTGGCTGACTATCAGCTCATGCCTAAGATGGCGATCGTTGACGCTGACATGATGAGAACCGGCCCGAGAGGTCTGACTTCCGCTTCCGGTATCGACGCAGTTACACACTGCCTCGAGGCTTATGCTTCCGTTATGGCTACTCCGTTCACAGACGGTCTCGCACTCAAGTCCCTCCAGCTCATCTTCGAGAACCTGCCTGCTGCTTATGATTCCGCTATCTCCGGCGTATATGATCCGGTTGCTCGTGAAAACATGGCTAACGCTGCTACAATGGCTGGTATGGCATTTGCTAACGCATTCCTGGGTGTTTGCCACTCTATGGCTCACAAGCTCGGTGCGTTCCACCACCTGCCCCACGGTATCGCAAACGCTCTGCTGATCGACGAAGTTATCCGCTTCAACAGCGCTGAGGCTCCTGCTAAGATGGGTACATTCTCTCAGTATACTCACCCGCACACCATGCGTCGTTATGCTGAGGTTGCTGAGTTCCTCGGTGTAACCGGCAAGAACGACGAGGCTAAGGTTGAAGGTCTTATCAAGAAGATCGACGAGCTCAAGGATAGAATCGGCGTTAAGAAGACCATCAAGGACTACGGCGTTGACGAGAAGGACTTCCTCGACAGACTTGACGCAATGGTTGAGCAGGCATTCGATGACCAGTGTACCGGTGCTAACCCGAGATTCCCGCTCTTCAAGGAAATCAAGCAGATGTATCTCAACGCATACTATGGTACTCATGAGAAGGTTTGATCCCCTCTCAATAGTACTCCCGTACTGATTTAACGCAGCCGGGCATGGACTTTTAGCCCGTGCCCGGCTTTGTGCTTGTATTCATGGGGCACAATGCTCCTTGATATATAGACTGCCATCACTGGCATGTCATTCTTTTTACAGGAGGATAAAGCTATGTCCGAAAATATTTTAGCTGTCAGACCCGGCAAGACCATCTACCGCGAAGGCAACACACTGGTCAAGGTATTTGACGAGAGCTACGCAAAGCCTGACATACTCAACGAAGCGCTCAATCAGGCGCGTGTAGAGAATATAGGCATTAACGTACCCAAAGTGCTTGAAGTCAAGATGATCGACGGCAAGTGGGCAATCGTTTCTGAGTTCATTGAGGGCAAAACCCTTGCACAGCTCATGCAGGAGAACCCCGCAAAGAAGGACGAGTACCTTGAAATGTTCGTTGACCTTCAGATGCAGGTTCATGCTGCAAAGTGCCCGATGCTCAACAAGCTGAAGGACAAAATGAACCGCAAGATCAGCGAAACCAACCTCGACGCCACCACACGTTATGAGCTGCACACCCGCCTCGAGGGTATGCACGAGCATAAGAAGGTATGCCACGGCGATTTCAACCCATCCAACATTATCGTAAAGGACGACGGCACCGCTTACATCATTGACTGGGCACATGCTACACAGGGCAATGCTTCCGCTGATGTTGCACGCACTTACCTGCTGTTCTACCTCAACAACGACAAGGAAACTGCAGAGAAGTACCTCGACCTGTTCAGCAAGAAGAGCGATACAGCAAAGCAGTACATTCAGAAGTGGCTTCCTATCGTTGCTGCTTCCCAGTCCGTAAAGGGCAAGAAGGAAGAGCGCGATTTCCTGCTCTCCTGGGTCAACGTAGTTGAATACGAGTAATTCGAATTTCACATAAAAACAGCGGCAGGTCTACTCTGCCGCTGTTTGTTTTCCTGTAATATAAAAATCCCCGCAAATCATATCGCGAGGATTTTTATTATACTGAATCAATCGAAAAGCTTAGCAAACTTGAGCGCAAACTGAACATTTCCGAAAACATACAGGGAGCCATTCTCAACCGCTTCCTTAATGGTTGTCTTGCCGTCTGCGATTGCAAGCGCTACGTCGACCGGAACTGCAGCCTCAAGGTCTCTCTCGATGTAATCATAGGGCTCAACGGAAACCTTTCCGTCCTTGACCTCGATGTACATATGAGCCTCAAACGAACCATACAGCTTAATGTCAACTGCGGCTCTGCCCTCAGCGGCCACCTGCTTACCGGCAGCCTTGTTGATGCGCTTGTATACCTTTGCTACTACATCATTTACTGTTATGGGCTTCGGCTTTCTTCCGGCTCTCTTCTTGGGAGCGGAATCAGCCTTTGCTGCTGGCTTTACAGCGTTTTTAGCTGTGGTCTTTGCAGCGGGCTTCCTAGCAGCCTTGGGAGTCTCAGCAGGAGCAGCCTTAACTTCAGCAGTCTTGCCAGCCTTAACCTCAACGGGCTTTTCAGGCTTTGCTGCTACAGGCTTAGCTGCTGTCGTCCCGGCAGACTTTACTGCGGTCTCCGCCTTTGCGGTAGTCGTGGTCGTGGTTTTCTTCTGTCTTGGCATGATCGTAATTCCTTTCAATTATCCCATGGCGCGGCTGCATGACGCACCCTGCCACTCTATATATTTATCATAACATATTTAGGTTATTTTTGCAACAGTTTTTATAAAATATTTTTAAAATTCCGCTGAATTACTTAAAAAATCTCCCTCCGGAAGGCTATTCCGGAGGGAAACGTTAAATCAGATTATATCAGCGTGGTGCGCCTGGAGAGACTTCACGCCAAAGTGCTTGTTCTCCTTAATTGCGCGAATGCCTTCCGCGCTTGCCTTTGCGGCAGCCATCGTTGTGATGTAAGGAATTCTGTGCTTGATTGCAGCCTTTCTGATATAGCTGTCGTCAGTCACGCTGTCCTTACCGGCAGGAGTGTTGATGATGAGCTGAATATTTCCGTTCGCGATAGCGTCGCCGATGTTGGGTCTGCCCTCGTACATCTTGAAAATGCGCTCAGCCGGGATACCTGCTTCCTTTATCATCTCGAAGCTCTTTCCGGTTGCGAGAATTTTGAATCCAAGGTCGTTGAACGCCTTCGCTACCTCGATAAGCTCGGGCTTGTCGCGGTCGCATACGCTCAGCAGCACTGTGCCCTCCTGGGGAAGCTTTGTGCGGGTCGCTTCCTGAGCTTTGTAGTATGCCTCGCCGAAGCTCGGGGATATACCAAGCACCTCGCCGGTGGATCTCATTTCAGGTCCAAGCACGGGGTCTACCTCAGGGAACATGTTGAACGGGAACACTGCTTCCTTTACGCCGTAGTGGTTGATCTGGTGATCGCGGAGCTCCGGAACGGGGCTGGGCTTGCCAGTCAGCGAGGAAGTAATGATCTGCGTAGCTATCTGAACCATGTTTATGCTGCACACCTTGGAAACTAGCGGAACCGTTCTGGAAGCACGCGGGTTAGCCTCAAGAACGTACACGGTGTCGTCCTCAATGGCGTACTGCATATTCATCAGACCGCAGACGTTCATCTCAACGGCGATCTTTCTGGTGTACTCCTTGATTGTCTCTACCTGCTTTGCGGTGAGATTCTTGCTCGGGAGTATGCATGCAGAATCGCCGGAGTGTACGCCGGCAAGCTCGATGTGCTCCATAACAGCGGGAACGAAGCAGTTCTTGCCGTCGGAGATGGCGTCTGCCTCGCACTCGGTAGCGTGGTGCAGGAAGCGGTCTATAAGGATTGGTCTGTCGGGAGTTACGCCAACAGCGGCGGACATGTAGACCTTCATCATCTCGTCGTCGTGAACGATCTCCATTCCACGGCCGCCAAGAACGTAGGACGGACGAACCATTACCGGGTAGCCGATCCTGTTTGCGATTTCGAGAGCCTCGTCAACGTTGACAGCCATTCCGGATTCCGGCATAGGAATACCGAGCTTCTCCATCATTGCGCGGAAGTGGTCGCGATCCTCTGCGAGGTCGATAGTCTCCGGGCTTGTGCCGAGGATATTTACGCCGTACTTCTTGAGGTCGCCTGCAAGATTCAGCGGAGTCTGACCGCCGAACTGCGCGATAACGCCTACCGGCTTCTCCTTTTCGTGGATAGCGAGAACATCCTCCAGGGTCAGCGGCTCGAAATAGAGCTTGTCGGAGGTGTCATAGTCGGTGGAAACAGTTTCAGGGTTGCAGTTTACGATGATGGACTCAAATCCGAGCTTCTTCAGTGCGAGCGCCGCGTGAACACAGCAGTAGTCGAACTCGATGCCCTGACCGATTCGGTTGGGGCCGCCGCCGAGAATCATTATCTTCGGCTTGTCGGAAACCGGGCTTGTGTCCTTGATATCATGATAGGTGGAGTAATAATATGCCGCATTCTCGGTGCCGCTTACGTGGATACCCTCCCAAGCCTCGCAGATACCGTACTTCTCGCGGGTGGTGCGTACATCCTCCTCGGAAACGCCGAGTATCTGACTGAGGTATCTGTCGGAAAATCCGTCGAGCTTTGCCTGGCGGAGCACCGGCTCTGCGGGAACTGCGCCCTTCTTCTCAATGAGCGCGTTCTCCTCGTCAACCAGCTCCTTCATCTGCTGGAGGAACCAGTGCTTGATCTTGGTGAGGCCGTATATCTCGTCGATGGTTGCGCCCTTGCGGAGTGCCTCGTAAATGATGAACTGACGCTCGCTGGTCGGGTAGCGCAGCTTTGCAAGCAGTTCTGCCTTTGACAGCTTATTGAAGTCCTTAGCGAATCCGAGACCGTATCTGCCGGTCTCAAGGCTGCGAATTGCCTTCTGGAAGGCTTCCTTGTAGGTCTTGCCGATGGACATTACCTCGCCGACTGCCTTCATCTGGGTGCCGAGCTTGTCCTCAGCGCCCTTGAACTTCTCGAATGCCCAGCGCGCGAACTTGATAACAACATAATCGCCGCCGGGAACGTACTTATCCAGCGTGCCGTACTTGCCGCAGGGAATCTCGTCGAGGGTCAGGCCGCACGCGAGCATAGCGGAAACCAGCGCGATCGGGAAACCGGTCGCCTTGGAAGCAAGCGCGGAGGAACGGGAGGTTCTCGGGTTGATCTCGATTACAACGATACGTCCGGAAACAGGGTCGTGCGCGAACTGGCAGTTGCAGCCGCCGATCACCTCGATAGCCTTTACTATCTTGTAGGAATACTCCTGGAGTTTCTTCTGGACGTCCTCGCTGATGGTCAGCATGGGCGCGGAGCAGAAGGAATCGCCGGTGTGTACGCCGATGGGGTCGATATTTTCAATGAAGCATACGGTGATCACGTTGTCGTTTGCGTCGCGTACTACCTCGAGCTCAAGCTCTTCCCAGCCGCTTATGCACTCCTCAACGAGCACCTGACCTACAAGGCTGGCCTGGAGTCCGCGGGCGCAGACTACCTTCAGCTCGTCGATGTTGTAGACCATGCCGCCGCCTGCGCCGCCCATGGTGTAAGCCGGACGGAGCACAACCGGGTACTTGAGCTGCTCAGCGATCTTCACAGCTTCCTCAACGGAATAAGCTACCTCGCTGCGGGGCATTTCAATGCCGAGCTTCTGCATTGTGTGCTTGAATTCGATACGATCCTCGCCGCGCTCGATCGCGTCGACCTGAACGCCGATCACCTGCACGTTGTACTTTTCAAGTACGCCAGCCTCGCTCAGCTCGGAGCAGAGGTTCAGACCGGACTGACCGCCGAGGTTCGGCAGCAGCGCGTCGGGGCGCTCCTTCTCGATGATCTGGGTGAGCCTGTCAACGTTGAGCGGCTCGATGTAGGTGATGTCGGCTACATCGGGGTCGGTCATGATGGTGGCGGGGTTGGAGTTCACCAGTACTATCTGGTATCCCAGCCTGCGAAGCGCCTTGCACGCCTGCGTACCGGAATAGTCGAACTCGCACGCCTGTCCGATGATGATAGGACCTGATCCGATAATCAATATCTTGTTGATGTCCTGTTTCTTTGGCATAATTTTACTCCCTTATCCGTTTTTGTACTCTGTGTCTGCACAGAATTATCACTATATATAATAACACAAAACTCGCCGGATTTCAATATGATTTTTTATTTTTCTGCATAAGTTTTCATAACGGATTTTGTGATAGTACACAGTTGATTTTTTACTGCTGAGATGATATAATTAAGGCAATACCGCACAAAGATTGTGCGCATATTGCGCAGTTAGATCAGCCAATAATACGCTTCGCTGATTGGCTGATCTTGATTTTTCGTCAGATTGTACAATGAGGACGCAGCAAGGCTGGTCTGTCGGTCAACCCCTCTGTCAACTTGCGTTGACACCTCCCCCACCGGGGGAGACCACGCCTTGCAAGGACGAATTGTGCAAAATGACGGAAAATCTGCAAGCAAGATGCGTACAAAATACAAAATATGGTCTTTGTGCGGTGTTGCCTTAAGTATACCTGTTCAGAAAGGATTATTATATGAAAAACAAGCTCAGATCCATTATCGCGGCGATTCTATGCGCTTCGCTGCTATGCGGCTGCTCCGCCGACCAGAAGCCTGCGGAGATTCCGGCTGATTCCGAAACGGCGGTTTCCTCTGACGTATCCGACAGCGGCGAGTTCACAGCGGCTCCTTCCACAGTATCAGCGGAGTCGTCCCCCGCTCCGGAGCTTTCCGAAATTAGCGGAATCGCTCCAACCGAGGAGTTTTCTGGTGAAACGTCAACCGCTGAATCTCCAGTAACATCGGATATTTCTTCCGAAACAACACCCGCTCAAAGCACGACAGGCGCCGCTCCCGAACCGGTTTCGACAGCAGCCACGACTGTGAAAACCACTGCTTCAACGGTCAAGACCTCGACAGCCACAAAACCGGCGGAACTCACGAAATTTTCGGTCGACTGGAAGCTGAACTCCACCTGGGAGGAAGGCGGAAACAAGTGCGGCGGCTACGAAGCTACACTTACGAACAATTCCGGCTCCGACGTCGGAAGCTGGACCGTTAAAGTGACAGTTCCATCCGGATTCAAGCTGACCGCAAGCTGGAACGGCGTTTTCTCAGTGAGCGGAACTACGCTCACCATTAAGAACGAGTCCTATAACGGAAGCGTTCCCAGCGGCGGCAATACTGGCTTCGGATTCAACTGGTCATGCCCCGGTGATTTCACGCCGTCGAAAGCTACAGTTAACGGCTCGGCTGCTTCCGTCGGAACAAACTCCGGGCAGAACGGCGGCAGCGTTCAGCCTGCTACCACCACACCGGCGGTCACGATACAGACGGTTCCGCCTGCGCCTGAGGATCCGGACGGAACTACTCCGGTAGCCGCTCACGGTCAGCTTTCCGTAAAGGGAACCCAGCTTGTGGACAAAAACGGAAAAGGATACCAGCTCCGGGGCATGAGTACTCACGGAATCACCTGGTTTCCGGACTTCGTAAACGAAAACGCATTCCGAACCCTGCGCGACGACTGGAACACAAATGTAGTCCGCATGGCGATGTACGTTGACGAATGGGGCAACGGTCAGTGCTACATGCAGAACAAGGAAGGAAGCACTCAGCTCCTGGAAAAGGGCGTAGATATATGTATCAAGCTCGGAATGTACGTCATCATTGACTGGCACGTGCTGAATCCAGGCGACCCGAGCCAGTATACGGACGAAGCAATAAAGTTCTTCGACAAGATGTCAAAGAAGTACGCAGACTACCCCAACATTATCTACGAGATAGTAAACGAGCCGAACGGAAACGCGACCTGGAAAGGCGTTATAAAGCCCTACGCTGAAAAGGTTATCCCTGTGATACGCAAGAACGACAAGGACGCAGTAATAATCGTAGGTACGCCAACCTGGAGCCAGGACATCGACCAGGCGCTTGCCGACCCGCTGAAATACGACAACGTAATGTACGCGCTGCATTTCTATGCGGCTACACATACGGACTGGCTGCGTGAACGCACGGAAAAATGCATCAACGGCGAACTTCCGATATTCGTTTCGGAATTCGGCTGCTGCGACGCCTCCGGCAACGGCGGCAACGACTTCGCGCAGACTGAAAAGTGGCTCAAGCTGCTTGATAAATACGGCGTAAGCTACTGCAACTGGAACCTCGCAAACAAGAACGAATCCTCCTCCTGCTTCAAGGAATCCGCGAAGGCGGACGGAAAGTGGTCGGACAGCGATTACTCCGAAAGCGGAGCATGGATACGAAAGTGGTTCAGGAATCACTAATAGTAATCCCCCGGGGGTTCAGACGAGCCTTCCGGGGGATTTTAATATATACAGCCGCCCTGAGCTGACCCAGAGCGGCTGAAAATTTACAGGAGAATATATTCAGAATAAACAGCACCGTCAATACGTAAATCAGCGGCGGTATCTTTTTGCCATTCCCGCCGAGAGCGCAAACGGCAGATTCGCGAGAAGTCCCATCAGCATTGTGCCGATGAAGGAAGCTATGCAGGCAGCGATGAGAACCGCGGTGCCGTCCATTCCTGCCGCTGAAAGAATACTCGGGTTGACCGCCAGAATATACGCCATCGTCATAAACGTAGTAAGTCCCGCGGCAAGCTAGGTTTTGACGTCCGTGTGATTTTCCTTCAGTTTGAATACCCTTTCAAGGAATCCCAGCTGCTTAGTGTTATTTGAATTTGTGTTTATTTTACCTCTCAGTCCGCGCTGTACTCTGCGATGTAGGGCAGGTTGCGGTACTTCTCGCCGCAGTCAAGCCCGTAGCCTATCACGAAATAATCCGGGATAGTGAACAGCGCCTTGTCCGCTTCGAACTCCACCGCACGGCGGGAAGGCTTGTCCAGCAGCGTGATAACCTCAAGTGAAAGCGGATCGCGCTTCTTCAGCAGCTCCACAACTGCTTTCAGAGTGCGTCCGGTGTCGATTATGTCCTCAAGTATGACAACGTGGTACCCGCTGATGTCCTGGGTAAGATCCTTCGTGATAGTGACCTCGCCGCTGGATACGGTGCCGTTATAGTAACTCTTTGCGCACATGAACGCTATCTCGCACGGAATCGTCACCGCGCGGCAGAAGTCCGCCATGAATACGAACGCGCCGTTAAGTATGCTCACCAGAAGCAGCGGCTTTCCGGCGTATTTCTCGCTGAGTTCCCTGCCCGCCTCCGCAATTTTCGCCTTTATCTCCTCCTCTGTGAAGATAACGCGCTTTATGTTCTTTGTAAGATCGTTTGCTGATGTCAAGATGTTTTCCTCCCTGGGTCTGCCGACCGGATTTATTTCGCAGCCTGGATTCTGCGGCATATACATATATGTTATTATATCCTATGCGCGGCTTTTTTTCAATACCTTTCGCGAATTTTCGTCAATACTGTATAATTATTTCGTGATTAGCTATTGACAATCCCGGAGCGAAAATGTATAATATATCAGAACCATATGTTTAATAGACAAAGGACAGGAATACAGAATGCTGAATCAATTTTCAAGAACCGAACTCATATTCGGCAAGGAATCTATGGAAAAGCTTGCCGGCTCCAGAGTGGCAATATTCGGAATAGGCGGCGTAGGCGGATTCACCACTGAAGCCCTCGCAAGAAGCGGGGTAGGCACTCTCGACATCATCGACGACGACAAGGTCTGCCTCACCAACATAAACCGCCAGATATTCGCCACCAGGAAAACCGTCGGCAGATATAAGGTAGAAGCAGCCAAAGAGCGCCTGCTTGACATAAACCCCGACATGACGGTCAACTGCTGGCAGACCTTCTACACTCCCGAAACCGCAGACCAGTTCGATTTCTCGCAGTATGACTACGTTGTTGATGCCATCGACACCGTAACCGGAAAAATAGAGCTTGTAATGAACGCGCAGAAGTGCCGCACTCCGATAATATGCTCCATGGGCGCAGGAAACAAGGTCGACCCGACACGCTTTGAAGTCGCCGATATCTACAGCACCTCGGTCTGCCCGCTTGCCCGCGTAATGCGATACGAGCTGAAAAAGCGCGGAGTCCGCAAGCTGAAGGTGGTATATTCCAAGGAAAAGCCTATCACCCCGGCCGACGATATGGCGATAAGCTGCAAGCAGCACTGCGTCTGCCCTCCCGGAACAAAAAGGAAATGCACACACCGCAATCAGGTGCCGGGAAGCAACGCGTTCGTACCGTCCGTTGTGGGACTTATCATAGCCGGAGAGGTCATCAAGGACATCACCGGATTCAGAGGAGTGAAATAATGAGAGCCGTCAACCCGAACGCGCAGCCGGAGGTTCAGCGCGTACTTGATTACCTCGAGGAGAACCGCGGAAACAGGCTGATACTGGGTCAGCACACCCAGACAATGGAGCAGCCCGAACTGGAGCATATACGCCGCATAACCGGAAAACTTCCGGCGCTCTGCGGGTTTGAACTCCTCGGCTACTCGCCTAATATCCGCCCGGAAGACTCCGGCGAGGAATGCATGACTGAGGTCGTTAACGCCCGCGGAACGCTCCGAAAAGCATGGAAATGGGCAAGGCTCGGCGGACTTATCACCTTCACCTGGCACTGGTTTTCCCCGCTGGGCGGCCGCGACAAGTCTTTCTATTCCGAGAACACGGATTTCAGCGCTTCCAGAGCTGCTCAGTCCGGAACTCCGGAAAACGCGGCATTTCTGAACGACCTCGACTACATGGCGGGACTTCTGCGGCCTTTCAGCGACGAGCATATCCCGATACTATGGAGACCCTTCCACGAGGCCGAGGGCATCTGGTTCTGGTGGGGACGCGAAGGCGCGGAGCCGTGCAAAAAGCTCTACCGCCTGATGTTCGAGCGCTTCACGGAACGCCACCGCCTTGACAACCTCATCTGGGTGCAGAATTCCCCGAAAGTCGAAAACTATCCCGGCGACGATGTTGTTGATATCATCTCCCGTGACCTCTATCCCCCGGCTCACGAACACACAGACCTTGCCAGGGAATACGCCGAAATCAGCGGCAGTATTTCCACGGAAAAACTCGCGGCAGTCGCGGAGATCGGCACTATTCCGGACGTTCCCGCGCTCATCGAACACCGCGTACCCTGGAGCTGGTTCATGACCTGGTCTGGCAGTTTCACGACTTCCGAAAATTTCACATCGTATGATGAGCTGCGCCGGGCTTACTCCTGCGAAAACGCAGTGACGCTCGACAAGCTGCCTAAGCTCTACGAATGCAGACTATAAATTTGCCACGCGCTTTTCCGGTGCGGGGTCGTTTTATTCGGCAAGCTTCATGCGGTACTGCTTGGGCGTTATTCCACGCAACTTCTTGAAGCTCTTTATCATGTGCGAGCAGTCGGAAAATCCCGTTTCGCTGCTGATCTTCTGCAAATCAAAATCCGTGAAAACCAGGAATTCTTCAGCTTTGATAATACGCATTTCCTCAATGTATTCCTTGCAGGTCTTTCCGTAGACCGCAAGGAACTTCTTTGCAAAATAGGAATAGCTCATGCCGCAGCGCTCCGCGACCTCGCTGACCTGCACGCCGGACGACAACCGCTCGTCGATGAACTCCGTAATGTTGTAAATGTCATAACGGGAGTCCTCGGAATACGCCTCGCTGTCGACTGAAAATCCCTGATCCTGCCAGCAGCGCAGAATGTTGATCAGCAGCCCATACAGCTCGGAACGTATCACGAGATCAAAGCCGTATCTCTGCTGCCTCATTTCCTCAATGCACCGCGTGAGTACCTCGCCGGCGCGCATTTTTTCAGTCTGGGAAGCCGCGAAGAACGGCGTCATATTTTTCTTTTCGGCGCTCAGGAAAATACTTCTGAGCTTTGGCGCGTAGCTCGGCGTAAGGCTCATGCGGCTGATATCAAGCTTGATAACAGCGTACCGCGCATCCGGCGAACCCGGGCAGTACGAAATAGAATGCACCGCCTTCGGGTGGAAAAGCATCATGTCGCCCTTTTCAACAATGTATTTCTCACCCGCACTGGAAGCTTCGACCTTTCCGTCGTACATGTAGATCAACTCCATATAGAAGTGCCAGTGGGCATGCACCGGAAAATACTTTGAGCTAGTGTCAAAATAGAAGCACTCTATCGGGCGATTCAGCATGTCGCCATGTTCATAGAGAAAAGGCATTCAGATCACTCCCCGCGCCATTTGAGCTGCCAGAATGCTACTGCTCCCGCCGCAGCTACATTCAGGGAATCAACACCGTTCGACATCGGGATTTTCACGGTATAATCGCAGCGGGCTATCGTGTCCTTTGAAAGTCCGTCGCCCTCGGTTCCCAGCACGATCGCAAGCTTATCCACAGCGGCGAGCGCGGGATCGTCAATGCTCACGGACCTGCCGCTGAGCGCCATTGCAGCCGTTTTGAATCCCCAGGAATTCAGCAGCGACAGCCCATTCTCCGGCCAGTCCTCCGGCTCCTCGCCTATCTGCGCCCAGGGAACCACAAGCACCGTCCCCATGCTGACGCGCACCGCTCTTCTCAGCAGCGGATCGCAGCAGGAAGGCGTTACGAGCACCGCGTCGATTCCGAGCGCCGCCGCTGAGCGGAACACCGCTCCGATGTTCGTTGTGTCGACGATATTTTCAAGAACAGCTATGCGGTGAGCGTTCCTGCAAATCTCCTCCGCAGACTTCGGTTTCGGACGCCGAACGGCACAAAGCACGCCGCGGTTCAGCTTGTAGCCCGTCATTGTCGAGAGTATATCCGGCTCAGCAAGGTAAACAGGGATATCTCCGCAGTTCCTTAAAAGGTCGCCGGCAACGCCGTCAAGGCAGCGTTTCTCGGTCAGAATGGATATCAGCTCGTATCCGCGCTCAAGCGCAAGCTGTATTACCTTCGGACTTTCAGCTATGAATATTCCTTTTTCCGGCTCCAGGCGGTTGCGGAGCTGCGCTTCGGTAAGTTTCGTGTAGACCTCGCAGTCCGGGTGATCCAGGGAGGTTATTTCAATAAATTGTGCCATTTTATTCACTCTTATCTTTCAAATAATCTTTGATTTTTCCAAGGAGCGCGCTGTATTCCTCGATCAGCGAATCATGGTTTAGCTCCGCAAACTCGGTGCAGCCGCCCTTCAGCGCAAGTTCGGAAGCCCTCGCGCGCTCTGAAAGTCCGGTAAGCCCTATCATCAGCGACGTGCTTTTCAGCGAGTGAGCATGTCTGCGGTAATCCTCCCAGCGCTTTTCTTCAAACGCAGCTTTCAGGTCGCTAAAGTGATCGTTTTCCGTGAAGTCATGAAGCAGGTCATTAAGCAGCTCAGCGCTGCCGCAGCAGTACTGCAAAGCTGCGTTGACGTTCAGCTCCGGGACTGCGCCGCAAATGTCGGCGAACCCGGACGGCTCCGTGCTGACCGCTTCGGCGGGGATTTCCGGCGACGCAGGTTTGATCAGGGACTCCGGCAGATTCCGGCGTATCGCTTCCTCGAGCTTTGCGCCGCGAACCGGCTTGGAAACGTAATCCGCAAATCCTACGTCCATGTACTGCTCCCGCATTCCGGCGAGGGCGTTAGCCGTCAGCATTATCACCGGAGTTTCAAAGTTTGGCGAGGACTTGTCGCCATGGAGCTTTTCAAACGTCAGCACGCCGTCCATTTCGGGCATCATGTGATCCATCAGTATCAGGTCGTATTTCTGCTGGGAGCATTTATCCATGCACTCCCTGCCGCTTCCGGCAGTGTCGATTTTAATGCGGGTTTCCTTGAGCAGGTTTGCTATTACGAGCAGGTTTACCGGAAGGTCGTCCACCGCGAGTATCTTCGCTTCCGGAGCTTCAAAGCTGTGATGATATTCGTGCTCCGCGCCCGCGGAATAATTCAGATTCACTCCGCCGCATGGAGTGCTGTCAACTACCTTCTGGGGAAGCTCGACCGTGAACGTGCTACCGCTTCCCAGGACGCTTCTCGCGGTAATCGTTCCGCTCATAAGGTCGCAAAGCCGCTTGACTATCGACAGACCCAGCCCTGTGCCCTCGATATTCCGGTTGCGCTGGAGGTCGAACCGCTGGAACTGCGTGAACAGCTGCGGCAGATTCTCCTCGGCAATGCCGATTCCGGTATCGCTGACGTCCACTTTCAGCACAAATCCACCATCGTTAAAGCTTCCGCTGACTATCAGCTTCACTGTGCCCTTCTCAGTGTACTTTACCGCGTTTGTGAGAAGATTCATGATTATCTGCCGGATATGAGTTTCATCGCCGCAGAGCTTCATTGGAACGTTGTCCGCGCACTCGACCAGCAGTTCCAGCTCCTTCGCCTTCGCGCGGCCCGCAGCCATGTTGCAGCAGTCGCTTATCAGCGAGTTTACTTCATAGTCCACCGGAATTATCTCAAGCTTGCCGGACTCTATTTTTGAAATGTCGAGCACGTCGCTGACTATCGACAGCAGCGAGTTTCCCGACGCCTGTATGTTCCCGGCGTAGCCGCGTATCGCAGGATCCTTCTCCTCGCGGAGTATCATCTCGTTCATTCCGAGTATCGCATTTATAGGCGTGCGTATCTCGTGCGACATATTCGCCAGGAACGAGCTTTTCGCCATATTTGCCGCCTCGGCCTCCTGCTGAGAGCGCTTCTCCTTGCGGAGTGCGTCCAGCAGACGGTGATTCTGCTCCGTTATCAGCGAGTTTACAATTCCTGCAACGATAAGCGACACAAATATTATTCCGAGGGAGATCACGACCTCCTGCACCACGTAATACCTGTCAGTATCGGTGCCGTCGATGTTGCGCCAGATTCCTGTCAGAATCACGCACACACTGCAGCTTGCTGCAGTCGCAGCCGTCATGCGGTTATTCCCGAATACCACGGACATCAGCACTGGAATTACGAAAGCGGTCATCGTTATCGGAAATACGTAATGCGTCACAGCCACGACCGTACACATAAATACAACGGTCAGCACCATTATATAATTCAGCAGCCAGTCCTTGTTCGGAAAGCACCGCATCATAATTCCATCAAACAGCACTGCAAGAAACACCAGTCCGGAAGGAACAACAAGGTACCTCATCAGATGGTACACTATATCCGGATTGACCTTCCCCTGCACAAAAAGTATAATGTTTACGCCAATCTCAAGAAGGAATACCCCGGCTGCAATAACGCAGTTCATTATAAATAACCTGCGCCGCCATTTTTCATATTCGGGAGCGGTCTCCCGAAGTTCATCCTGGATCTCCGCACCGTAAGACTTTGTATTTTTCATTTCTTTCACCGACCTTTATCTTTATAATTATATATCAATTCTCTTAAAAAATCAATACCCGTTATTTTTCTGCATTAGCTGCCTAATTTGCCCGAAACGTAGAATTATATTCTCTGATAGTCGATTATGCCAAAAGATGTCCACAAAGTACTTGAATTTATGGACATTTAAAGTACTTGAATTTATGGACATTTTGTGATAAGATATTAATATAATCGTTTTCGGCATGCATTTCATGCCTATATGGAGGTAACAAAATGGAAATCAATTTAATTCTCAACGCCGGAATTTCCGCCGTGCTTTCAGCAATGCTGGCGCTGACTGGCTACTCCGGCAAAACCGCTTCCAATTCGAGCGGAACTTCAGAAGCCGCGTCAGCAGAAACTACAGAAAGCGCCGCCGATACAGAGGAAAACAATATGACGTCTCTTGAAGTCATTCGTGCAATGGGCAATGGAATCAATCTCGGCAATACCCTGGAGGCGTACAATCACCAGGCTTACATAAACGGCTCAAGCGCGACCTCCGGAGAGATTGTGTGGGGGCAGCCCCGGACTACTCAGGAGATGATCCAGGGAATGAAAGCCGCCGGATTCGACACTATACGTATCCCTATTGCGTGGACTAACGGCATGTACTTCGAGAGCGGCGACTATACCATAGATTCCGCTCTGATGGACAGGGTTGACGAAGTGGTGACATGGGCGCTCGACGCTGATATGTACGTCATAATAAACGACCACTGGGACGGCAGCTGGTGGGGTATGTTCGGATCCGCAGAGCAGGAGACCCGCGACAAGGCAATGGAAATGTACAAGGCAATGTGGACGCAGATAGGCGAGCGTTTTGCCGACCGCTCCTACAAGCTGATATTCGAATCCGCCAACGAGGAACTCGGCGACAGGCTCAACGATAAGGAAATAACAGGCTCCCGCGGAGTTCTCAGCGAGAAGGAATGCTACGAGACCACCAACGAGATAAACAGCGAATTCGTAAAGCTGATACGCTCCCTCGGCGGCAGGAACGCAGACCGCTTCCTGCTTATCGCAGGCTACAACACCGATATCACCAAGACCTGCGACGACCGCTTCCAGATGCCGGAGGACACAGCGGACAGCAAGCTGCTTCTTTCCGTACACTACTACACTCCCTGGGATTACTGCGGCACTGATGGAGTTACCCAGTGGGGCTCTCCGCAGGATTACGACGAGCAGAACGGGCTTTTTGAGAAGCTCAGCAAATTCTCCAAGCAGGGCTATGGCGTTGTTATCGGCGAGTATGCGGTAATGCTAAAAAACGGCGGAATCAAGCAGGATACCGACAAGTTCTACGACAACCTCCTCGACAACTGCGATCTCTACGACTACTGCCCTGTTCTGTGGGATTGCAGCAACTTCTACAAGCGCATAACAAACACGCTCTCCGACGAGAAACTTGCAGAGCTGTTCAGCTCCAGGGCGGCCGCAAACGAAGCCGGAAAATCAACAGAGGAAATCAAGGCGGCGGCTAAGGAAAAGATCGAATCCACCCGCAAGACAGCCGAATAGGACGCCCTCGCAGACGTTGAGACAGCACCCTCAGATGTGACGCGGTAATGTACCAGAGCGCGGACTACACCAAATCCTACAGCGTTGGCGACACCTACGACCCGACCAACAAAACCAAGGGTATCAAGGACAAGAACGTAATAATAACAGGCGCGGGAACCTACACGGTCAGCCTTGACTTTACAGAATGCGGCGCGGCAAAGGGAGTTGTATTCTCAGCGCTGGGAATCTCCAACGGCGAGGATCTGTTCCCCGGGTACACGATAAGCATTGACAAGATACTCATCAACAACTCGCCGTATCAGCTAAACGGCAAGGAGTTCACAACCTCCGACGACAAGCACTGCACGCGTGTAAACCTCTACAACGCATGGGTAAACGACCTGCCCAAGGAAGTGCGAACTCCCGATGGAGATTTTACCGACTGCTCCGCCCAGATAATGGACATCAGCGATAAGACCTCCGTTTCCAACATCTCGATAACATTCACGGTTCACGAGCCGTGATCTGCAACAAAAAGCACGTCCATTGGCGGACGTGCTTTTTTATTTATTTGATAGTCATAAGGTAATCCGTGAATTTCTTCACGCTTTCCGGAAAATACGCGTTCTCCTTGTAAATAAGCACGATCTCTGTTTCTATAGGGCAGTCGGCTATCGAATGGAACTCCGCCTTTTCGGAATGCAGAAGCCCCGCCGCCGAACCAGGAACCAGCGAGATACCGACCGCGCGTTCCGCGAGATCGACCGCTGTTCTGGCGTCGTCGCATATGCAGACGCAGCGCGGCTCCAGGCTGTTTTTCTGGAACGCTTCCTTTATTATCGGCTCCCAGCGGCGGTATAGAATCAGGGGGTAATGTGAAAGAATATTCATTGTTACCATGTCCGGGAGCCTTCGCTTTGCGCCTACCGCTATCATCTTTTCATGCGCCAGGCTGTGTACCCTGAACTCGTTCTCAGGGAACGGTGTTCTTACAAGCGCCGCGTGTATCTGATCTGTCCGCAGCTTCTCGATCAGCGAATATGTGTTGCTCTCCGTTATCTCGATGGTAACGCCGTCGTTCTTCTTCAGAAAATCCGATATCCACTCCCCCGCACGGGTACATATCACCGACGAAACTACCCCTATTCGTATCGTATCTTTCTCGGTTCGGGCGCACGCCTCCACGTCCTGCCGCATTGACGCTTCCATGCGCAGGAGCGTCTGTGCGCGGTCGTAAAGGAGTCTTCCGGTTTCGGTCAGGCGGATATGCTTCTGCCCCCGCTCGAACAGCGAACAGCCCAGCTCCTGCTCCAGCAGCTTCATCTGAGTGCTCAGCGGCGGCTGCGACATAAAAAGCTTCTTCGCGGCGGCGCTTATGGTGCCCTCTTCGGCAACAGTCGTGAAATAACGCAGTTGTTTCAGATCCATTTCTGCCTCCATATTTTGTAACTATTATATCTATACATAATTTGTATAGATTTTTTCAATGCTATATCTTTAAAATATCTTTCTTTTATGATATACTATTATTTGTGATTTGTCAAGATAATCTTTGAAGGGAAGGGTATCAATTGTTAAAACTACTTGTTCACATTAAAAAATACAAAAAGGAATGCATACTCGGGCCGCTGTTCAAGCTGCTTGAAGCTCTCCTGGAGCTTTTCGTGCCGCTCGTTATCGCTTCGATAATCGACGACGGCATAGCCAACGGCGACAAGGGCTACGTTATCGGAATGGTATGCCTGCTCGTGGGTCTGGGTATAGTCGGGCTTTCGTTCTCCATCACCGCGCAGTACTTTGCCGCCAAGGCGGCGGTAGGGTTCTCCTCCAAGGTGAAGCACGAATTATTCCGCCACATTGAGAGCCTGTCGTGGTCTGAAATCGACCAGGTCGGAACTTCCACCCTCATCACCAGAATGACCAGCGATATGAACCAGATACAGAACGGCGTAAACCTTACGCTCCGTCTGCTGCTGCGCTCGCCGTTTGTGGTATTCGGCGCTATGATCATGGCGTTTACTATCAACGTTCAGGCGGCGCTTATATTCGTTGCGGCTATACCGGTGCTTTCCGTTGTTATCTTCGGAATCATGCTGTGGTGCATTCCGCTTTACAAGAAGGTTCAGGCAAGGCTCGACAAAGTGCTCGGAATTACGCGTGAGAACCTCACCGGCGTCCGCGTTGTGCGCGCGTTCTGCAAGGAAGATCAGGAGATCGACACCTTCAATAAGAGCAACGACGAGCTGACCGCCGGTCAGAAGTTCGTCGGAAGAATATCCGCGCTGATGAACCCGCTGACCTACGTAATAATCAACCTCGCAATAATCTGGCTCATTCAGACAGGCTCCGTTCAGGTAAACGACGGAACCCTTTCCCAGGGAGATGTTGTTGCGCTTTACAACTACATGTCCCAGATACTCGTGGAGCTTATCAAGCTCGCAAACCTCATCATCAGCCTTACAAAATGCGTTGCCTGCGGAAACCGCGTTCAGGCTCTGTTCGACATCAAGTCGTCTCAGGAAGTCACCTCTGACAAGGACGTTATCGGCAATGCCGACTACGCAGTTGAATTCCGCGGAGTTTCCCTGAAATACAAGAACGCCGGAGAGGAATCCCTTACCGGCATGGACTTCGCGGTAAAGCGCGGCGAAACCGTCGGAATAATCGGCGGCACCGGCTCGGGCAAGTCCTCGCTGGTTAACATGATACCGCGTTTCTATGACGCTTCCGCGGGTGAAGTCCTCATCGGCGGCCGCGACGTAAAGAGCTTCGAAATTCCGGAGCTGCGCGAGCGTATCGGAATTGTTCCGCAGAAGGCGGTGCTGTTTAAAGGCTCGATTCGCGACAACATGCGCTGGGGCAAGGACGACGCCACCGACGACGAGATACTTGCGGCGGCTAAAACCGCCCAGGCTGCGGACGTTATCGAAAGCAAGGGCGGTCTTGACTTCGAGATAGAACAGGGCGGCAAGAACCTCTCCGGCGGTCAGCGCCAGAGATTCACCATCGCCCGCGCGCTCGTCAGAAAGCCCGAGATACTGATACTCGACGACAGCGCCTCCGCGCTTGACTTCGCGACCGATGCGGCGCTCCGCAGGTCTATCCGCGAAATGGACACGAATCCTACCGTATTCATTGTGTCACAGCGTACCTCCTCAATACAGCACGCAGATAAAATAATCGTCCTCGACGATGGCAAGATAGCCGGCATAGGCAAGCACGACGAGCTGCTGAACAACTGCCCCGTCTACAGCGAGATCTACAATTCCCAGTTCAAGAAGGAGGCGGTATAAATGGCAAAGCCAAACACAGCCGGAAGCAAGAAAAATACCGCGCAGAAAGGCACTCTCAGGAAGGTGCTGAAATACGTTCAGCGCCACGGGTTCTTCATGGTGCTGTCGATACTGTTCGCTGCCATCACGGTGGCTCTGACCCTCTACACGCCTATCCTTATCGGCGACGCGATCGACCTTATCGTCGGCAAGGGGCAGGTTGATTTCGCGGGAATCGCGGCTATACTCATCAAAACCGGTATCATCATCGGTATAACAGCGCTTATCCAGTGGCTCATGAACACCATCAACAACCGCATAACCTACCATGTTGTACGTGACATCCGCAACGAGGCGTTCCGAAAAATCGAGATACTCCCGCTGAGCTACATCGACGCCCACCCCTACGGCGACATCGTTAACCGCGTGATTGCAGACGCAGATCAGTTCGCAGACGGTCTGCTGATGGGATTTACTCAGCTTTTTACCGGTATCGTCACGATCCTCGGTACGCTGTTCTTCCTGTTTTCAATAAGCTGGAAAATAGCTATAGTCGTTGTGATCGTTACTCCGCTGTCTCTGTTCATCGCGCGGTTCATTGCAAACCGCACCTACCGCATGTTCCGGGTTCAGTCCGAGACCCGCGGTCAGCAGACTGCATTCATCGACGAAATGATCGGAAATCAGAAGGTCGTTCAGGCGTTCTCCCACGAGGGCGAGGCGCTGGAGGAATTCGACAGGATAAACGACCGACTCGCTGACTGCTCTCTCAGGGCTACGTTCTACTCCTCGCTTACAAACCCCTGCACGCGTTTCGTCAACAGCGTTGTTTACGCCGGAGTTGCTCTCGCCGGAGCGCTCATATGCATCGCGACTGCCGGCGCTGTAAATCCATTTACTATAGGTCAGCTTTCCGCATGCCTCTCCTATGCTAACCAGTATACCAAGCCGTTCAACGAGATCTCCGGAGTGGTTACGGAGCTTCAGAACGCGCTCGCATGCGCTTCCCGACTGTTTGAACTCATCGAGGAAGAACCGCAGATCCCCGAACCTGCCGACGCTGTGGAGCTTGCGGACGTCAAGGGCAGCGTAGAACTCAACGATGTTTCGTTCTCATATGTACCCGACAGGAAGCTCATCGAGGGACTGAACCTCAGTGTTAAGCCGGGTCAGCGTATCGCTATAGTAGGTCCGACCGGCTGCGGAAAGACTACTATAATCAACCTGCTGATGAGATTCTACGACGTCAACAGCGGCTCCATTACAGTCGAGGGCACAGATATACGGAATGCGACCCGAAACAGCCTGAGAAGCAGCTACGGTATGGTCCTTCAGGAAACCTGGCTGCGCTCCGGAACTATCCGCGACAACATTGTAATGGGCAAGCCAGACGCCACAGACGAGGAAATCATTGCGGCTGCGAAGGCGTCGCACGCGCACAGCTTCATAAAGCGACTGCCGCAGGGTTACGACACCGTGATAACCGAGGACGGCGGAAGCCTTTCGCAGGGTCAGAAACAGCTTCTGTGCATAACCCGCGTTATGCTCTGCCTGCCGCCTATGCTTATTCTGGACGAGGCTACATCCTCTATTGATACCAGAACTGAGATCAAGATTCAGGACTCCTTTGCGAAGATGATGAACGGCAGAACTAGCTTCATTGTTGCTCACCGCCTTTCAACTATCCGCGAGGCTGACGTTATCCTTGTAATGAAGGACGGTCACATCATCGAACAGGGCAACCATGAGGAACTCCTCGCTAAAAACGGATTCTACGCTAACCTGTACAACAGCCAGTTTGCTGTATAACACTAGTCCCGCTGTCACGAACAGCGGGACTTTTATACTCATATTCCCCCCGGATACTCCAGGGGGAATCATTTTATGTAAGTAAAATGCGATCAAAGCGCTGAAGCATTAAATCAGCCGCAAACCAGGGATCAATCCTCGTCGTCAGACTCGGGAGCGTCCCAGTTATGCCATACATTTTGAACATCGTCGTTGTCCTCAAGGGCTTCCAGCAGCAGACCCATCTTCTTGATGTGATCCTCGTCGGTAAGGGTCGTGTATGTGGAGGGAACCTGCTCTGCCTCTGCGGAAACAACCTTGTAGCCCTTCTTGCCGAGTTCCTCAGCAACGGTTGCTACAGCGGAAGGATCAGTTGTTATCTCAACAACGCCGTCCTCAAAGCTGAAATCGTCGCCGCCTGCTTCGAGGATATCCTCCATTGCCTTGTCCTCGTCGATGTCGCCGTCCTCGTTGTCAAGAACAATAACGCCCTTCAGCGTGAACAGGAAGTCAACGCAGCCGGTAGCGCCCATGTTTCCGCCGAACTTGTCAAAGTAATGACGGATCTCGCCTGCGGTACGGTTTCTGTTATCGGTAAGGCACTCAACTATAACTGCAACGCCGTTCGGACCATAGCCCTCGTATACGCAGTCCTCATAGTCGTTCTTCTCTGCGCCGCCGGCAGCCTTCTTCAGCAGACGGTCAATGTTGTCGTTCGGGATATTGTTGCTCTTTGCCTTCTGCACGAGGGCGTAGAGTCTGGAGTTGTTAGCGGGGTCAGCGCTGCCGGTCTCCTTGATGCATACGAGGATCTCACGGCTGATCTTTGTAAAAACCTTTGCTCTTGCGCCGTCCTTCTCGCCCTTCTTACGCTTGATCGTACTCCATTTTGAATGTCCTGACATAACTTATTCTCCTTGTTTTATTAGTTTTGATCCAGCCTCTGGAAGCCCTTTCCCAGGACTTCGCTCGCGCCGGTTATAATTACAAAAGCGTCCGGATCGATCTCTTTTACGATCCGCTTTACCTTTACATATTCGTTCTTGTGTACTGCAATGCACACGACCAGCTTTTCCTCGCCGGAATAGGCTCCCTCGCCGTGGAGCAGCGTAACTCCGCGTTTCTGCTTCAGGAGCTTCTCGGATATCTCGTGCGGCTTCTCTGAAAAAATCATCAGGAATTTCCCCTCGAGACCGCCGTAAACCAGCACGTCAATCACCTTTGCCTGCACAAAAACAGCGATTATCGCGTACATTACAACGTCAAGGTTCTTATAAACGATATAGCCGCTAACGGCTACAGCCGCATTTACCAGGAACGATATCTGTCCCAGCTTTATTTCGGGTCTGAACCTGTTGATTATCTTGTTGACGATATCGGTGCCGCCTGTCGTTCCCTCGCGGACGTACACGATGCCGATGCCGGCACCCATCAGAAGCCCGCCGAAGATTGAAGCCAGGATCCCGCCGCCGTTGTCCGCAATGTACACCGGAACGTCCTTAAAAAGGTAGTCGGTCATTACGGAAAGCGCCGCAACTGAAATCAACGTCTTTATCATCGTCCGCTTGTTAAGCAGAACAAATCCGGCGATGAGAAGCGGCACGTTTATCGCAGCGATAAGCGTACCGACATTAAGATCCGTCACGAAGCTGATTATCGTTGCAATACCCGTAACTCCGCCGGGCGCGATGTTATTCGGCGCCGTGAAGCAATGAACTCCCAGTGCGTACACGCCGGATCCAGCAATAATTATCAGGATATCCAGCAGCCAGCGCCGTATGCTGCGGAGCTTATCTGTTTTTTCCTTTCTGGTCATGGGAATACACCTCCGCGTTCAGACCGGAAGAGCCTCGCAAATCGCCGTAAACAGCTCCTCAATACGTTCCTGCTGCCCCGAAAGGCTGAGATACCCGAACAGAGCCTCCAGTGCGGTCGCCCTGCGGTACTCGGACGGCTTCGCGCTCTTTGGGACCGAGATACCTCCCGCGTTTCTTCCGCGGCGGAGTATATCGGATTCTTTCTCAGTAAGCATAGGCTCGATAACGTCGACCGCCCTGGACTGATAGGAAGCCCGCACCTGCTCGACCGCCAGGTCGTGGAGCCTCCCGGCGTTGGTGTTGCCGCGAAGCACGACCTCACGCCGCACCAGCAGCTCATAAACACAGTCGCCGTAGAACGCAAGAACATTAGGGCTGTACGCCCCCGCTTCACGTTCCGTCAATACTGGTAACGCCATTCCATCAACCTTTCAGTATGTAATATACGCAGCTATATTCCTCGCAGTGCGCTTCAAATATCCCCGCTTCCTTGCGAAGCTCGCTCATGCCAAGCGATACCGAGCTATCCTCCTTGTGGACGCCCGCGTACTTTTCGGCGGCGGCGAGAAGCGGAGTGTAGTACCCCGCATTCCAGTCAGACTTAGGCGCAATGTAGAAATCCTGCACCTTCCAGCCCTGCTCCTTCGCGAGGACAAGCACCCTGTCAAGCGGCAGTATCTGCCCGAACCTGCGCTGGCAGAACACCTTAGTATCCGGAGATGGTTCCGTCAGCCAGCTAACGTAGCGGTAAACCAGCGTACCGCCTTTTTTCAGCTTGTCGCGCAGCAATTCAAGCCGCTGCGTAACTCCATCGAATTCAACGATCCCGTTGTACCAGATCAAATCGTAGCTACCGCCGGGAAGCTCAAACTGCTGAACTGCGCAGCAGTCAAGGCCTGCCGCCTTTCCCTGCTCAGCGCGCTGCTCGTCTGTCAGGGCAGCGCAGAGTCTGCACCCGAACTTCTCGGATATCAGCCGCGGGGTGTACGTATCGTCGCCGAAGAACAGCGCCGTCTCCGGTGCTGCTCCGTTTAACATGCCAATGACCTGCTTAGCCGTTTCAACGCTGCCCGGCGAGGAACGGTCAAGCTGCTGAAGTAATACGCTGATCAGATTCATATTCGCACCTCGGAAGCCGCTGGGGTTTCCTACAGATTATCTCACGTAATTGAACTCGAAATCGTATATGGAGACGAGATCGTCCTCCTGGATACCCTGCGCCTCCAGCTCGTCGATTATCCCGCTCGAGCGAAGCACGCGCTGGAAGTACTGGAGGCTCTCGTAGTCCTCCATATTGCAGGTGCTGAGAATCGGTGCAAGGAACGGAGCGTCCACAACGTAAACTCCGTCTATCTTCTCGACCTTGAAGCTGTGCTTCTCGGTCTCAAGCTGCTCGAGCTCCGCAAGGGTCAGCGGCTGAACCTCGAAACGCTTGGGCGGCGGGAGTTTTGACAGCTCCTCGGCTACGCAGTCCATCAGCGCGTCGGTTCCCTGAGTAGTAGCTGCGGAAATCGCAAAGAACGGAAGTCCCTTGGACTCGATGAACTCACGGAATTCGGCTACCTGCTCCTCGGTTGCCATATCGGATTTGTTGGCTGCAACGATCTGCGGCCGCTCTGCGAGATCCTCGGAGAAGTTCGCAAGCTCCTGATTTATCTTTTCGAAATCGTCGCGGGGGTCTCTGCCCTCAACGCCGGATACGTCGACCACGTGTACGATAAGCCGGCAGCGCTCCACATGGCGCAGGAACGCGTGTCCGAGACCTACGCCCTCGCTCGCACCCTCAATAAGGCCAGGGATATCTGCCATTACGAATGACTGCTCCCCGTGCTTCACAACGCCAAGCACCGGGGTCAGGGTCGTGAAGTGATAATTTGCGATTTTCGGCTTCGCAGCGCTTACTACGCTTATCAGCGTGGATTTGCCTACGTTCGGGAAGCCAACAAGGCCTACGTCGGCAAGGAGCTTCAGCTCAAGCACAACGTCAAAGGCTTCGCCAGGGAAACCCGGCTTCGCAAAACGCGGGATCTGGCGCGTAGGGGTCGCAAAATGGGAATTTCCCCAGCCGCCTCTGCCGCCCTTTGCTACGACCACCGGCTCGTCGTCGGAGATATCCGCCATGATCCTGCCGGTGTGCGCGTCCTTAACGATGGTTCCGCGGGGTACGCGTATCACCGTAGGCTCCATTGACTTGCCGGAGCAGCGCTTCGCACCGCCCGGCTCGCCGTCGGGAGCAATATATTTTCTTTTGTAGCGGAAGTCGATCAGTGTGGAAAGATTATCGTCAGCGACAAAAACGATATCGCTGCCTTTTCCACCATCGCCGCCGTCGGGACCTCCGGCATTCACATACTTCTCGCGGTGGAATGTCACCGCGCCATTGCCGCCGTTCCCTGCCTTGATGGATATTTCTACCTTATCAACAAACATCTATGCCGCCTCGCTTTCCTCTGTTTGTTATTTCACGTTCCAGGGCAAATATTACTCTCCCCGGATAAAAATTAAGCCGGATCTTTGCAATCCGGCTTAGTTGATTAATGAGATTGCAGAAATTAGTCAGCTGCGTAAACGCTAACCTGCTTCTTATCTCTGCCGAGGCGCTCGAACTTTACAGTTCCATCAATCAGAGCGAACAGAGTGTCATCAGAACCCTTGCCTACGTTGTTGCCAGCGTGGATATGTGTGCCTCTCTGTCTAACGAGAATGCTGCCTGCGGATACTACCTGCATGTCAGCGCGCTTAACGCCAAGTCTCTTGGACTCGGAATCACGGCCGTTCTTGGTAGAACCCATACCTTTTTTATGAGCGAAATACTGTAAATCAATTCTAATCATTGTTATATTCCTCCTGTTATCATTCGGAAGTCAAGCTTCCCTTGTCTCAACCTTTACCCCCGGATACTTTGCCTGAATATACTCCATGTGGTCACGGAACGCTTCAAGCAATTTTTCGCTGGGGTCATCAGAACTGTTCAGACGGAGTTCGATCCGGTTCTCGCCTACCGCCGCGTCAGCGTCAGCATTGAAGAAATCCGTAACGGTATTGCACACGAGCTGTACGGCAGAGCTTACAGCGGAGCAGACGATATCCTCGCCCTCCTCGCCGTAACCTGCGTGTCCAGTCACAACAAAGCCGTATATCCTGCCCTCTCGCCTGGCAAACACTATCCGAAGATTATGCGTTGATTGCTTCAATTCTTACCTGGCTGTACGGCTGTCTGTGGCCCATCTTTCTCTTGCTGCTCTTCTTGGGCTTGTAGGTGAAAACGGTGATCTTCTTGGACTTGCCGTTCTTGAGCAGAGTAGCCTTTACGCTTGCTCCGTCAACATAGGGAGCGCCGACCTTAACGCCGTCGTCCTTGCCTACCATGATAACCTTGTCGAATGTGATCTCGCCCTCGGCCTCAAGCTTCTCGATGAAGACGATGTCGCCCTCTTTAACCTGATACTGCTTTCCGCCTGTTTCGATTACTGCGTACATTTTGTTTACCTCTTTTTATTCAGACTCGCTGCGTCGGGGTTGCATTTCTGCGCTTACGAGCTGTTTCCACTAACGGGCACAACTCACCCTGCACATGCGGCAAAGTAATTATAACACATACAATTCCCTTTGTCAAGGGGTCTGGAGCAATTTTTCCCGAATATTTTCAAATTGTTCCGCCGCCGTTCCGGAACAGACGTTTCCGCTCCACCGCAATGAAATAACCGACGCCCACCGCGTCCGCGAGAAACCAGCCTATCGGAATTGATATCCATATGCCGAAAACGCCGATTTCCGGAACCGCAGACAGCAGATTAGCAAGCAGCACGCGGGTCCCAAGCGAAAAAACAGTAAGCACAACGGACATCACCGGCTTGTTTACAGCGCGATAGTAGCCGTACAACATGAATAGAATTCCGATTCCGATGTAGCACGCGCCTTCCGTCCGGAGGTACTGCACACCGACCTCGATCGTCTCTCGGCTGGAGCTGTCCACGAATGCGCTCATCAACGGCTCTGCCAGGAAGCACACCGCCGCGCTCACCGCGATACAAAACAGTACAACGCTGATAGCCGACTGCCTTATCCCGCCGCGGATACGTTCATTCTTGCCCGCGCCGTAATTCTGGGCGGTGAACACTGAGAACGCATTGCCGAAGTCCTGAACCGGCATGTACGCGATCGTGTCTATCTTCACAGCTACCGAAAACGCCGCCATGACCACCGAGCCGAAGCTGTTCACGACTGTCTGCACCATCAGAATTCCCAGATTCATCACCGATTGCTGCAAGCAGGTAAATCCCGACAGCGACAAAATACTGCGGAAATTCCGGCTGTCCCATCGCATATCCCGGCGGGTCAGCCGGAACTCGGGATAAGCCGCGATGAAATATACAAGTACGCCGACGCCGGAAACGTACTGCGCTATGGCCGTAGCCAGCGCGGCTCCCATTATTCCCATGCCTAACGGTATAACAAAAAGCAGGTCAAGTCCGACGTTCAGCGCCACGGACACTCCCAGGAAAATCAGCGGCAAGGTGGAATTCCCCATGCCGCGCAGTATGTTGGAGATGTAATTATAAAGGAACACCGCGAAAAAACCAGTGAACACGTAAACAAGGTATGTGTGCATGTCGCCGGTCAGTTCCTCCGGGACGTTCAGCAGGGAAATTATCGGGTCAGTAAGCATGTAAAATGCGGCGGTTATCAGCAATGTAAGTATTCCGATTATCCCCGCTGACATGAATATGCCATTGCGTATGGAGTCCTGCTCTTTTCTGCCAAACGCCATTGATATAAACGAGCCGGTTCCCAGCGATAACCCGATTATAACCGAGGTCAGGAACGTCATGAGCGTATACGACGAGCCGACCGCAGCCAGCGCGTTGTCGCCGATGTACTTCCCGACGACCCATGTATCAGCCAGATTATAGAACTGCTGCAATACGTTTCCCAGCATAAGCGGCACGGCGAACGCCCACAATCCGCCGGTTATGCTGCCGGAGGTAAGATTCCTGTTTTTCTGCATTTTATATTCCATTAATGTTTGATCACAATAAAATAAGCATTGCTACATTAATTATAGCCCAATCACCTTGTTTTGTCAAGCAGAAACCCCGCTGGATTGCTCCGGCGGGGTCGGTTTATGCAGTTAGCCGATGATTAGAAATCAACGTCTGTGTCGTAGTAGCAGCACTTGAGCAGCTTCTCCATCTCCTCAGGCGAGGGCTGACGGGGGTTAGAACCGGTACATGCGTCTGCGATAGCGTTAACTGCGATGTCGTGTACTCTCTCGAGGAATACATTCTCGGGAACGAAGCCTTGCTCGCAGGGATAGCTGTCTGCACCGTAGTTCTTGATGCAGTGCGGGATCTTGAGCTGATCGTTCATGCCGCGGAGGTACTTGATGAGGGAAGCGATCTTCTCATCATCGTTGGAGCCTTCGAGGTGCATGTAATCAGCAATAACGCCGTAGCGCTTCTTAGCTGTCGGATCCTTAGCGTTGAACGCGATTACCTTAGGCAGGTACATTGCGTTTGCTGCGCCGTGGATAATATGTGCGCCGTAATCCTGGAAGATAGCGCCGGTCTTGTGAGCCATGGAATGAACGATGCCAAGCAGTGCGTTAGAGAACGCCATACCAGCAAGGCACTGTGCATTGTGCATTCTTGCACGTGCAGCCATGTCGCCGTTGTAGGACTTTACCAGGTCAGCCTGGATCATCTCGATAGCGTGGATAGCGAGCGCGTCTGTGAAGTCGCAGTTAGCGGTGGATACGTATGCCTCAATAGCGTGTGTCATAGCGTCCATACCGGTGTGAGCTGTCAGCTTCTGCGGCATTGTCTCTGCGAGGTCGGAATCAACGATGGCAACATCAGGAGTGATCTCGAAGTCTGCGATCGGGTACTTGATGCCGTTGTCGTAGTCGGTGATGATGGAGAACGCAGTAACCTCGGTAGCAGTACCGGAAGTGGAAGGAATAGCGCAGAAGTGTGCTTTCTTTCTCAGCTCAGGGATACCGAATACCTTGCACATATCCTCAAAGGTACATTCCGGATACTCGTACTTGATCCACATTGCCTTAGCAGCGTCGATAGGAGAGCCGCCGCCCATTGCTACGATCCAGTCTGGCTGGAAGTCGAGCATCTTTGCTGCGCCGTTCATAACGGTGGTTACAGAAGGATCAGGCTCAACGCCGTCGATGATCATTACATCAAAGCCAGCTTCCTTCAGATAGTTCTCTGCTTTGTCAAGGAAGCCGAAACGCTTCATAGAGCCGCCGCCGACAACGATAACAGCCTTTTTGCCCTTGAGAGCCTTCAGGTTCTCGAGTGCGCCCTTTCCGTGATAAACATCTCTCGGTAAAGTAAATCTAGCCATTGTAAGTGTACCTCCATTTGTGAAAGTCTTGTGAAAAACCGACAGATTTTTTCAATAAAAGCCATCGGTTTTTATTGATATTATTATAACATCATTCTCACTTATTGTAAAATGCTAAATCGGCATATCTATCATACCTTTTATGCATAACACACAGTTTTCACAATTTTACAAAAAAACTTTAGTGCACATTTAACAAACCAAACAAGGACAGGTCAACTTTCGTCAGCCTGTCCTTGTTATTATTATGTCATTCGCGCTTGATAGCCTCCATTGCGGAGATGTGCACCGCCTTGTTTGCGGGGTAGAATCCCGAGCCGAGTCCTATGCAGATTGAAAACAGTATAGCAAAGCCATAAAGCCACAGCGGAACAATGGACATCGGACTGTTGGCAGGATCCATTGCGGTGGTTATCATTGTCCACAGCGAACCTATGTCAGTTATCTGCATCGACTTCGCCGCTTCATTGGTAAAGACATTCATACCCACCGAAATGAAGAAACTCAGTATGCTGCCTATAAAACCGCCGATAAGCCCGATAAACCCCGCCTCCATGAGGAACACGGTACGTATATTGCCAAGGAAGCACCCGAGCGCCTTCATGACGCCAATCTCACGCGTACGCTCAGATATCGACATTATCATAGTATTCGTAATGCCGAGAGCCGCTACAAACAGAGAAACCGCGCCAAGTCCGCCAAGCATCATCTGCTGCTTTCGAGCCTCTTCCTCAAGGGGCTTACGGACCGACTCCATAGAATAGGTGGAATAGCCAAGCTTCTTGATTGCGCTTTCAATGTCAGCGACCTGCGAGATATCCTTCGCCTTGACGTATATCTCGCTGTATTCCATCTTATTCTGGTCTGCGGACGGATAGAACATCTTATACAGCGCCTGGAGATCGCTGGTAAAGAATATCAGTCCCTCGCTAGTGGAATAGTCCTTGTTGTAGTCTTCCTTGACTACGCCCGTAACCTTTACTTCCTGGTATTTCTTGGAATCAGAATTATCGTAGCTGTAAAGCTCCAGCTTGAGCGTCTGCCCGTTAAGCTGCATGTAAGGATCAGGAAGCGCCGAGGAATCATTCTCGGTCATCTCACCGGTGTTGGGATCGTATGAGTACATATAATCCCAGCGGCTTATCATATTATTGCCGTCAGGCCGCATGGAGTCCATCAGATTGTACGCTGTGTACTGTCCCGCAAGCACCTCAAAGCTGTTCTTCGGGTAGGAGCCTTCTATTAGCTGAAATCCGAATTTCTCCATTGCGTCCTTGTTTATGCCGACTACATTAACCCACTGCATCACGTAGCGGTCGTTATCTCCGGCATAAACTGTCATGTTTACATTGTTAAGCTGGCTTTTTCCGACCGCGACATCGACATTTGCGATGTTCTGGAATTTCTTGATAGCCGTGTCGTCCAGCTTGGAGTCCTTACGTCCGCTTGAATATACCTGTATAAGGGTCAGGTCGCCCATACCCTCAAGCATGATCTGCTGCGAATTCTGAACTCCGAAGCCGATCGACATCATAGTTACGATGGCACAGCAGCCAACCACAACGCCCAGGACAGTCAGAATAGTTCTCGACTTCCTGCGCGTCAGGTTTTGCAGGCACATCTTTATCATGTCTAAAATTTTCATGGCTCGTCACCATTAAACCTTTGTCTTATCGTCGCTGTCGGACTTTTCGTCCTCGTCGTCCAGCTCGTCCTCCCAGTCGATATCGTCTGCTGTGAGCTTCTTGCCGTTCTTGTGCTTCTTCCTGAGAACAACGACAAGTACTACAACGCCAGCAGCAATCAGTACTGCGCCGCCTATTATTACAGCTATCCACGGGAATCCGCCCTCGCCGTCAACATCTGTGGTTTCAGCGGTCATGGGGTAATCCGGGAAATCCCACTGCTGCTCTATAACGTTCAGGGATACGGGAAGCTCCTTTACGATCTCGTTCATGTTGGAGTCCTCGTATGTCACCTTGAGAATAAAGCTGACCGTGCCGGCTCTTGTAGGAGTTATAACGAAGTCTGCGGTGCCGTTTCCGCCGGCTGTGATATTGCCTATTACCTTCTCGGTGTTGAGCGCTGTGTAGCCCGGGTCGCTGTAATCGCCGCCGTCGTCGTAGCCGCCCATACCATAGTCGTAGCCTGCGCTGCCCATTGCACCGCCGTCGTCGTACATTATATCAGAAGCAACGGCATAGCCGCCTATCATTACATCGCTCTGATACGCCATATCGGACATCAAACTATCTCCGGTGCTTCCCGCCATGGTATTTCCGGATTCTGCTGTCGGAACGGAGGTATTCCCGGACTCGGAAGTCGTTCCGCCGATATCGGCGTTGTCGTCGACCGGCCCTTCGTCTGAACTGCTGGTATCGCTTACGATCTCGACCTTAACATTGGAGGCGTCCGCGCGTCCCTTGTTCATGTAGCTGAGGGTTATGTAAACCTCGTTGCCTACGTAAATATCGTATGTGGGCTTGCTTACGGAAAGAGTCAGCTTATCGGGCTGATAAAGCGGAACATAGATGGTCTGCTCAGAGGTAATGCTTGTACGGGTGTCACCTACAAGGTAATCGTACTTGAAGGACACGGAAATGGAAGATGTTCCCGTAGCCGCTGTAGGAAGCGCCCTGAGCTGTATGGACTCGCTTGCCGCGCCCGCAGCGGGGAGATTCGGATAGTAGAAGGAACTGCTGCCGCCGTAGATAGACAGGTCACCGCTTGCGTTTACGGTCATTACCATGTTCTCTACTCCGGTGGTTGCGTTTGTGTTGTAGAAATCAAGATCAAGGGTAAATACGTCGCCTGCCGCGATCTGGTCTGCGCCGATGTCGTACTTGCCGATGATGATATTCGGAGCCGCTCCGGTATCCTTGCCGTCGGCTGCCTTGTTAGGAGCCGCGATGATAACCACGGAGGAGGAACTCTCGCCCTGCTTGATTGAAGTATTTCTGCCGTAGCTGTACTTCATTGCCGCAGTGATTCCCTGCTTTGCGGCGGTGATATCCTCAAGGGTCCTGAACTTAACCTTTACAGAAGCCGTAGACTGCGGTCTGATGATGTCAATGAACGCAGATTCTGTTCCGTCAAGGAAGTAGAACGCGTCCGTGCCGGTCAGGTCAACAAATACGTCCCTTACGGTGATGTCGCCGTAGTTCTTTACGGTGATGGTGTACTCGTAATCAGTGTTGGGAACTATCGCGGAATCGAGCTTTTCGCCGGTGATGCGGAGCACCGGAGCAGTGGATACTTCCGAATTCATGCTGATCGTGCCGGTCTTGGTCTCGGTCGTAACAGTGCCGCTCTTGTCGTAGCGGTACTCAAGCTCAACATCGAGGGTCTGGCTAACGCTTGCAAGCTCCGCGGCGGTATCAAAGCGTACAAGAATGCGCTTCTGACCGCCCGCCTTTATCTTATCGACAAAGAATGTATCAGTGCCGTTTGTGATATTGATCCCCTCGCCGCCCTTTACCTTGACGGTGATGTTCTCCATATTCTCGTTGCCCTTGTTAACAATAAAGAAAGCCTTGCGGTAGCTCTTGCCAGCCTGGAGGTCGAAATCAAGCGGGGTCGAGGAGATTATCGGCAGCGGAGCTGTCTCAGCGGCCTTCTGACCGAACATTACGAACGCTTCCTCGTATGTGCCTTCCTTCTCATCGCCGCCGGAAACATAGTTATACTTGAGGTTTGCCGTGATGGACTGCTTGATGGCGGTGATATCCTTCATAGTGCGGAACTTCATCGTTATCTGCTTTGTTGTTCCGATCGGGATATCCTCAAAGTACCTGGAGGCAGTGCCGTCGGTTATAACGATATCGTCTGTGCTTGTGAAGTTCACGAACAGACCCTTTATATCTGCGGAGCCGCTGTTCTTTATCGTGAGAACGCCGCTGTAGCTCTTATCCGGATCAATGTCAGCCTCTGTCATTGAGAAGCTTGCGTCGATAACCGGATATACCTTTTCCTCGGTGGATATCTCCGCGGCGGCGGCTACCTGTGCAGTAGCGCTTCCGGTGGTCTCCGTAGAGCCGTTGTCATAATAATATCTGAGGTTTACCGTGAAATTCTGCTTCTCAGATGTTATTTTGCCGAGCGCTTTATACTTTATTGTGAGTATCTTCTCGTCCTTGAAGCCGAGGCTCTCGATATCCTGTGTGCCGGTGCCTTCCTTAATGAGTATCTCCTCAGCGGAAGTGACCTCTGCAAGTATATTGTACGCGGAGGTTGCTCCAAGATTTTTCAGTCGGATCTTGAATTCGCCTTCCTCGCCCGCCTTGATGGGGCTGTCAGGCTCCACTGCGGTTATCTTGATTATAGGCTCCGGGTTGGACTCGTCAGGAGTTGGCGTGCTGTCAGAAGTTGTGCACTCAAGCACGTTTACCGAGCCGTCCACATAGTCGCTTCCGCCGATGTAGCCTACCTTGAAGCCGAAGTTCTTGTCGTCGCCGACCCACTTGCAGTCCTTCAGTACTATGTCGTATCTTAATAATTCATCGCCCTGCGAAGTAACGGTCAGGCTGTCAAGAGTGCCTTTGAAACTGTCGACTGACTTGAGGAAGTCGATTCCGGCTCCGCCGCCGGTCACCTGGCTTGTCTTGACCTTAATATCCTTTATCGTCATTTTCATAACGAATGTGGTGTTTTTATAAATCGTTTTCTGCTCTTTTCCCTTGCTGTCAAGGATCGAGTAATTTACTACAACAGGGTTCAGGGTAAGTCCCGCGTCGTCTTTCTTGTCGCCGGGATCCGGTGCGTCCGACGTGCTGGTGGTGCTACCGTTATCGGCGTATGCGGCTAACGGGATCACTGGAACGGACGCCGCTGCCAGCGACGCGCTCAGAAGTATTGATAATACCTTACTTATTTTCTTGCTCATTGTGCTCTCCTTTTGTATCGCTTACTATTCTTCCGTCGACAAGCGTTACTATTCTGTCTGCATATTGCGCCAGCTCCGGGTCGTGCGTTACAAGTACTATGGTCTGATTATATTTTCTTGCAAAGGACTTGATCATGTCCATTACCTCGATGGTCGTTTTGGAGTCGAGGTTTCCGGTAGGCTCGTCGGCGAACACTACGTCAGGTCTAGCGACGAACGCCCTCGCGATTCCGACTCGCTGCTGCTGACCGCCGGACATCTGCCGTGGATAGTGCTTCAGTCGGTTCCCCAGCCCTACTTTTTTCAGCATTGCGACCGCTTTACGCGTTCTGTCGCGCTTGCTGTCTCCACGGAACATCAGCGGCATTGCTACGTTTTCCACCGCGTTCATGAACGGCAGCAGATTATAAGACTGGAACACAAATCCAATGTGTTTCTGTCGGAACGCCGCAAGCTGATTTTCACTCAGCCGCGTTATAGGAACTCCTCTTATGTAAACGTCCCCGAATGTCGGTTTTTCAAGACCGGCAAGCTGATTCAGCAGCGTGGATTTACCCGAGCCAGACGTACCGAAAATGCAGCAGAGCTCGCCTTCCATTATGTTGAGGTTGATTCGTTTCAGCGCAACTACGGATTCCCCGCCTTCAAGCGTGTACTCCTTACGTAGATCCTTGACGTGGATCATCACCCTGCGTTTTCTTGGCTTCTCGTTTTCTTCCATGCTGTCACCCCCTTTAGCTTTCTACCAATAAAACAGTCGTAATATGGTTAAGGTTGCACTTTTTCCAAAGATAACAATATATCATTTTCACATAGCAGTATATCATTTTTGATATTATTTGTCAATAACTGTTACAGAAATGTAATATTATATTAAGAAACTGTACAAAAAAGGCGGTGCATAACTGCACCGCCCCAATATGCCGGAAAAATCAATTGCTCTTGGGCATAACAGAAGCGATCGCGCCCGCAACATTGCTGATAGGCATTGTCTGGAGGTAGATCTTGCCAGGACCAGTAACAACAGTATTGAACAGACCTTCGCCGCCGAACAGTACGTTACCGATACCCTTTACGGTCTGGATATCAATTGTGCAGGAGCCTGACATAGCAGCCAGATAACCGGTGTCAATAAGCATCTGCTGACCTGCCTGCAGCTCGTACTCAACAACGTAGCCGTCAATTTCGACGAACGCCATACCAGTTCCATGGAGCTTCTGCATGATAAAGCCCTCGCCGCCGAAGAATCCAGCGCCGAGCTTCTTCTGGAACGCGATGGAAAGCTCAACGGAAGGCTCGGAAGCCAGGTATCCGGACTTCTGAACGATAAAATCGCCCTTGCTTACATCAATAGGAATGATGGAACCGGGGAAGCTGGACGCAAACGCGATCATTCCCTGACCGCCGACAGCGGTGTATGTATTCTGGAAAATGGACTCGCCGGAGAACATTCTGCTGAACGCCTTTCCAACGCCTCCTGCACCGGTTTCCATCTTCATGTTGGGAGTCATCCAGGACATTGCACCCTTCTCGCACTTGATGGACTCGCCAGCCTCAAGATAAACGATTACGACAGGCAGCGGCTCGCCTTTGATTTCATATCTCATATAATTTTCCTCCATAGCCAAATATATAGTTGTAAGGTACCGGACATTTGCTTTTCTTATTATACAGTAAAAATATCCAATTGTCAAGTTGTTTTTGCAAGTTTTTACAGCCTTTTTGCTGAAAGAATCACCAGATACGCCGCCGTGATGAAGAAAGTAGGACTCGCTCCCCCGGCTTTGAAAAGCACCGCTCCGGCTATTACCGCGGAAATAATTCCGCAGATTCTGAGCGCCGTATCTACATTTTCGGGGGCCGCACGGGATATCAGCAGTAGTTTCAGCAGGCGGCGTCCGTCGAACTCCCCGAGCGGGAGCAGATTGAACGCTCCAGCCGCAAAGCTGACCGCAGCTATTCGCGCCTCCCCTGCCGCGAGGAAAACTCCGCCGAGCAGTAAATTCATCGCGCACCCCGCAGCGTAGACTGCCGCCTGAACTCCCGGCGGAGCGCTTTCCACGGCGCTGGCGCTCAGGCGTATCCCGGCTCCGTAGAATGTCAGGCTGTCGGGCGACATTCCACAGAGCCGCATTACGGCAAGGTGGGCAAGCTCGTGAGCGGTGCATATCCCAAGCGCGGCGAAACCAAACCCGGAATAATCCCAAATGAAAAACACAGCAAGCACGGCAAAAAACGAAAAATCCCAGCGGAGCGCCGTCCGCTTCAGCTTCAACTCTATCATGCTACAATGTATTCCTGTCTGTCCAAAAATAGAACAAGCCCCGCCATTTCTGACGGGGCTGTAATTATTAGTCAGCGAATACTGCGCCGGTATTGGAGGAAGTAACCATCTTCGCGTATCTCTTGAGGTAGCCTTCAAGCTCCTTCGGAGGAAGAATGCCCTTCTCCTTGCGCTTTGCGATCTCTGCGTCGTCAACAAGCAGAGTAATGCTGCGGTTCGGAATGTCAATGTGGATCTTATCGCCGTCCTCAACGAATGCGATCAGACCGCCCTCGGCGGCCTCAGGGGAAACGTGTCCGATAGCCGCGCCTCTGGAAGCGCCGGAGAAGCGTCCATCTGTGATGAGCGCAACGTTTCCGTCAAGACCCTTACCAACGATCGCCGCAGTCGGAGCCAGCATCTCAGGCATTCCGGGACCGCCCTTCGGACCTTCGTAGCGAATTACTACAACGTCGCCTGCCTTGATGTCGCCGCCGAGGATAGCGTCGCATGCTGCCTGTTCGCCGTTGAATACGCGCGCCGTACCGGTGAAGTCCATCATCTCGGGCTTTACTGCGCCCTGCTTAACTACGGAACCATGCTCTGCAAGGTTGCCGCTCAGGATAGCGATACCGCCGTCCTTGCGTATCGGGGAGTCGATTTTGTGAACTATAACGCCGTCTGCGTCCTTTGCCTTTGCGATACGGTCAGCCTGAGTACCGGAAACGGTCAGTACATCAGTGTTTACGTGGCCGCCCTTTGACAGCTCGCGGATCACAGTCTGGATTCCGCCTACCGCGTTAAGGTCAGTGATGAACACGCTGGAAGCAGGGTTCAGCTTTGCAAGCTGCGGGGTCTTTCTGCTCATCTGGTCGATGTCGTCGAGGGAGATGTCGACCTTAGCTTCGTGTGCGATAGCAAGCAGGTGAAGTACGGTGTTGGAGGAAGCGCCGATCGCCATATCGGTTGCGAGAGCGTTCAGCATGTTCTTCTTGGTGAGGATATCGAGCGGACGGATATTCTGCTTTACAAGCTCAACAGCGCGCTCGCCGGACTCCTTTGCAAGTCTGCGGCGTGCGGAGTTTACAGCAGGCTCGGTTCCGGCGGTCGGGAGAGCAAGACCCATAGCCTCGGTCAGGCAGTTCATGGAGTTTGCGGTGTACATGCCGGAGCAGCTTCCGCAGGTGGGGCATGCGTTATCTTCGAAATCCTTGATAACATCGTCGCCGATCTCGCCGTTGGAATACTGACCGATAGCCTCGTAGATCTCAGAATAGCCTACGCGCTTGCCCTGTACGCAGCCGGGATTCATAGGACCGCCGCTGCAGAAGATAGCCGGGAGGTTCATTCTTGCCGCTGCAAGCACCATTCCGGGTACTATCTTGTCGCAGTTCGGAATGAATACAACGCCGTCCAGCGGGTGAGCGGTCAGCATTACCTCGATGGAGTCAGCGATGAGCTCTCTGGAAGCGAGGGAATATCTCATGCCCTTGTGGTTCATTGCGAGGCCGTCGCATACGCCGATGGTGAAGAACTCAAACGGAACGCCGCCCGCATTTCTGATACCGTCCTTTACTGCGCGTGAGATCTCGTGCAGGTGCATATGTCCAGGAACGTAGTCGCTGGCAGCACAGACAACCGCGATGAACGGTCTGTGCATTTCGCTGTCAGTTACGCCCAGAGCCTTGAGTATCGCTCTGTGAGGAGTTTTCTCTACTCCTTCTTTAATAAGATCACTTCTCATGATTTTTCCTTTCCGCCCGGATTCCGGGTCACGAAATTTATTTGCAGGAACGGTGGAGCATTGCGGCTCCGATTATGCCTGCGTCATTACCGAGGGAGCAAATCACGATCTCGGTATTTTTAGCGCTTCTCTTGGAATAAACCTGCTCTGCGACCGCCTTTTTCAGCGGAACGAGCAGCGTGTCGCCCTCGTTGCAGACTCCCCCGCCGATACAGAGTATATCCGGCTGGAAGATGTTGATAACGTTCGTTATCCCCACCGCGAGGTACTTCACATAAAGGTCCGTAACGATCTTTCCGGCTTCGTCGCCCTGCTTCATAGCTATGTAAGCAGTCCGGGCGCTGACCTTTCCTTCGTTCTTTATTAATTCTGCCATGAGACTGTCCGGGAACTTCTCGGCATACTCACGCGTGGTGTTCACAAGCCCGGTCGCGGAGGAATATGCTTCAAAACAGCCATTGCGGCCGCAGGTGCAGGGTCTGCCGTCCACCTCGATGACCGTATGACCTATCTCGCCGCCCGCAAAATTCGAGCCGCTGTAGATTTTCCCGTCAATGATGATACCAGAGCCTACGCCTGTTCCGAGCGTGATCACTACCGCGCTTCCCGCGCCCTTTGCTGCGCCTGCGCAGTACTCGCCGTAGGCTGCCGCGTCCGCGTCGTTGCCGAGGTATGTGGGGACGCCGAACTTGGATTCTATATCGGTACGCAGCGGAGCATTTACGAATCCGAGGTTATTCGAGTATTCCACCACGCCGGTCGCCTGGTTACAAGTTCCCGGGCAGCCGATACCGATGGAAGCAAGCTGCTGCGGAGTTATTCCCGCTTCAGCGCAGGCAAGCTCCGCGGCGCGGATTATGTCCGCGAGTATCTCCGCGTAGGGTCTCGGTGAGTTTGTCTTGACTTTGGAGCGTGCGACTATCTCGCCGTTTTCATTCACGATTCCGCATGCTATGTTGGTTCCGCCGATGTCTATGCCGAGGTGTCTCTCCATGTTTGCCATGCTGCGCCTCCTGTCAGGTTCAGATGATGTCGGTGAGAATAATTGTTCCCTTACCGGTTACGGTGTACTCGCCAGTGCCGGCGGTGATGAACAGGCTGTCGCCCTTCTTTGCCGCAGCCTTCTCAGAGCCTGCCGCGATTTCAAATGCTCCGTCGAGCACGAGCAGGGAATTGAACGAGCCTTCGCCCGCTGTGAGCTTTGTGGTGCCGTCAAGCTCCAGCTTGTTTACATTGAAATACTCGCAGGAGCGCAGCAGCGTCTCCTTGCCGCCCTCGATGGCTGTGGGAGCGCCCTGAGCGGTGGTCGGGTACTTCGGAGGCACAAGGTTGGTGACTTCTTTCGCCTTCTCAACGTGGAGTTCACGGGGCTTGCCGTCCTTGCCAACTCTGCCGTAGTCGTAGATACGGTAGGTGGTGTTGGAATTCTGCTGGATCTCAGCAATGAGGATTCCCTTGCCTATTGCATGCAGAGTTCCGCTCTCAATAAAGAACACGTCGCCCTTGTGCACCGGAACGTTGTTTGTAACTTCAAGCAGAGTATTGTTCGCGATGCGCTCCGCGAACTCCTCCTTGCTTATCTCGTGCTTGAAGCCGTAGAGAAGCTCCGCGCCGGGGTCGCAGTCAACGATGTACCACATTTCGGTCTTGCCGTACTCGCCCTCTACACGCAGTGCGTACTCATTTGAGGGGTGTACCTGAACGGAGAGGTTGTCCTTCGCGTCGATGAGCTTTATCAGCACCGGGAAGTACTCAAAACGGCCGCAGTTCTTGCCGAGGACGCCCTTACCCTTTGCCGCTATGTAGTCGGAAAGGGTCTTTCCATCGAACTCGCCGCCGGTGATAACGCTCTGACCGTCCTTGTGGCAGGAAAGCTCCCAGCTTTCCGCAATTCTGTCGGAATCGAGCTGCTTGCCGTATTCCTCACGAAGTCTGTTGCCGCCCCAGATGTAGTCCTTGCAGGGCGCTTTAAGCTTTAAAATTGCCATAATTATGTATCCTTTCTTTGCGTCTCAGCAGCCTGGCTCAGTATCCCAGGCTCTCATTGACGATGATTACTTTTATTCGGTCGGGGACTCTCTGCTGCTCCAGCCTTACGAACGAGCAGCATACTCTGCCCTCGCTGCGGCAGTGCGAGCAAGTGCCCGTTACCTCGCATGGAGTCTTGCAGTTCAGCCGCTTTGTATTCATCGGAGCAGCCACCTGCTCCACCCGACAGACCGCCTCGCCCATATCCTTCACTATCTTGTTGGTTCCAACGATCAGCACTACCTGAGCCGGTCCGTAGATCATTGCCGCGACGCGGTTTCCCCGGCCATCGACATTGTACAGCGCGCCGTCCTCCGTGACTGCGTTGCTGCTTGCGAAAAATGTATCAGAAACAAACGCCTTGTGCAGTATGTCCTCTACCTCATCAGGGGTCTTTCCCTCGGAGCGGTCAAGGTACACGCCCTTGAATTCCGTCATGAGCAGCTCTTTCACGCCGCTTTCTTCAAGTGTCATGGAGCCTCCGGCGGTTATCAGCTTATCGTTTTTTACAAGTTCCCGAACCAGGTCGTAGAGCTGCTCGCGCGTTTCCACGTAGTAGGGCTTGATTTTGTTGCGCTCCAGCGCTTTCATCGTGCGCTGTATTCTTTCTTCCATGCCGTGCCTCCTGTTATTCCTCGTTCTGACCGGACTTCTGCTGAATTGTCGTGATGGAGTTATCCGATACGGTGAAGCTTCCGTCGTCGCCGTACACGCCGTAGAGTACGTAGTAATCGGCGGGGTTGATGCCGTACTTTACAGTGTTCAGCATTGCCGCCTTGCGCGCAGAAAGAATATCAGACGTGAGGTCAGTCTCCGCGTTGAGGATATCCTCGGCGTATGCGGTGAGCAGAGAGCCGTCAATGTAGGAAACATTCTGGTTCACAAGCTCTATCAGCAGGGAACCGATCATATTGAATCTGTAGGACTCGTCCTCGCCGAAATCCGCGAACATTATATAACGGAACACCTTTTCAGCTGTAAAGATCTGGTCGCCGGAGTTTATCGCCTCGACTTCAGTTCCGTCGGTGATGAGGAGCGTTTTCGCAACGTTGTACTCCACGTTTCCATAGGTCGCTATCAGCCCGGTGAGGGTCGCGCGGTCGAACTTCACGTAGCCGTCAAACTTTATACCAAGTGCGTCGGACACTGCAGCGGCAACCCCCTGACCGCCCTGCGCCGCATAGATGTTCGGGAGCGTTCTGCCGGAGGAAGCAAGCGCTATTCCGTCAGTAACCGGAATAAACAGCAGGCGGTTGTCGACTGCATTGTAAGTCACCGCAATGAACAGCGACGGCATATCCGCAGAGCCGTCGGATATCATTGTCATGACCGACAGATCCATGCTGTGATCCGGCACAAAATCATCGGAAAGGGTTCCGTCGGTGCTCAGCCCGGTCTCCTGCGACTTGGGGAACAGAAAGTCCCGGAAGGAAAATATCGCCATGATTATCATAGCAAGAGTTATACAAAACGCTATTAAATATATATACCAGTTGCTCTTTCTGCGTACTGCCATAGATTCTGCCTTTCGCGACTGCTTTTTCAAAAAAAATGACATCACCCGGAAAAGGTATTGAATTTTTCGGGAATTAGTAATATAATATACAAGGCGATATCAGAAAAAGAAGTCAATAGTTGTTCATTAATAAATTCCTTATAATATTATACCACACTTTTTCTGAAATTTCAACACATTGAGGAGCGAACATGAAGAATTTTTATCACAGAGCATGGGCGGAAATCAATCTCGACGTCCTGAAAAACAATATAGAGATCATCAGGGAATACTCCGGAAACCGCGATATTATCGCAATAGTAAAGGCAAACGCCTACGGTCACGGCGACGCGGAATGCGCGCTTGCAATGAACCACATCGGCGTAAAGCACTTCGCGGTATCCAATCTGTGGGAGGCTCAGAATCTTTCCTCGGCCGGGGTCGAGGGCGATATACTGCTTTTCGGTTACTGCGATATTCCGCTGATTTTCGAAAATCTTGACAAGAACTACATATTTACAGTCGGAAGCGTTCCATACGCCAGGGAGCTTTCCGAGGCGGCTGTGAAGGCTGGTCTGAAGGTACCGGTGCATATCAAGTTCGACACCGGAATGTGCCGTGTAGGTATAACAACGGCGGAGGAAGCAGACCAGATACTTGCCCTTCCGGGGCTTGACTGCCGCGCAGGATACACGCACTTCTCCGTTGCGGACTCCCTCGAAAAGGAAGATGTGGAGTTCACCGAGAAACAGTACAAAAAGCTCGCGGACATCTGCCATGCAAGGAAGCTTCCCATGCATTCCCAGAACAGCGGCGGCATACTGTTCCACAAGGATTTCGACGGCGACTTTATCCGCGCAGGCATAGTGATGTACGGACACCGCCCGAACACCGAATACCCGCTCCCGGACGGAATCAAGTCCGTATTCAGCATGAAGGCGGTAATCAGCCAGATAAAGACTATCAAGCCTGGCGACACGGTAAGCTACGGCAGGACGTTCAAGGCAGATCACGAGACCCGGCTCGCGCTTATCCCCTGCGGATATGCAGACGGCTTCAACCGCAGGCTCTCCGGTCAGTGGAATGTACTGATTCACGGCAAGCCGGCTCCGGTCTGCGGACGTATCTGCATGGATCAGACCCTTGTTGACATCACGGATATCCCGGAAGCGCAGATAGGCGACGAGGTAACGGTCTACTCTGACGAAACTTTCGGCGGCTCCTCGGTCGACCATGCAGCCGACCTCATCGGAACGATAAGCTACGAACTGCTTTGCTGCATAGGAACGCGAGTTCCCCGAATCTTCATCGAAAACGGCAAGGAAAAGGACATTCTCAGATATATTTAACCTATAAAAATCCCGGCAGCGTAATGCGGGAACGCCTGTGGGATATATTATCACGCAAAAGTCCGAAACGAACGGTCACCCGGTTGTTTCGGACTTCTTTTGTGCGTCTGACAAAATCTGTCCGGCACGGTTAAAGTAAACCTTAATGTTCTTGTCGGCGTTTGACATCAGCTTTTTCAGTTTTCTCTCTTTTCTTCTTTGTCATGGCCGTTCGCTTTATTACCCGGTTGTACAAAATAAGGACAGCCATAACGTAACTGTCCTTGTGAATGGTGTTTACTCTGTTATTTTGAACTTTGATTTGGAGATGTATTATCGTTAATTATCCATTTCCCGGATTTTATATCTTGGGTCAGGTAAAAATACTGTTCAGTATAACCGTCGTCTAAAAATGTCTTGTTATGGTCGTACTCCGTATAATATTTAGCCCATACGACAATAAAGTGTTCCTCAAGATATTCGTCTGTCCAACCTCTTGCTTCTGCAAGTTCGCTGCCGGAATACATAGCTTTAACACGCGCCGTTTCATCTTCATCGACCTTTATTTTCTCAACGCGCAGAGCAATTGTATATTCCTTGTCAGCCTGACCTTCGATCGCGCTCCGAACAGTTTCTATTGGCTCGGCAGATGGTTTTTGCAGCCACGGGTCAAACAGCCCAATTTCATATGCAGCGAATCCGCAAAGACCTAATACGGCTATGATGGCAGCAACTAAAGCCGCAATTCTTTTAGAGCTTTTTTTCGCCAAACGGGTTCCGTTGTAGAAAAGCGCTTCGCCGACATACTTGTTGTCGATTTTGCTCATAGCTTCGGTAAATATCTTCGAGTTCATAAAAACACCTCCTTCTCGATCAAGTACTTTTTCATTTTCCGACGTATTCGCGTCAGCCGGACAGAGATATTTTTCTCTGTAAGGCCTACTAACTTGGCTATATCCTTGCAGCTGTCCGAAAACCAATACCGCCGCATGAAGATTACGCGATTTTCGGCGGTCAGCGTATCCAGAAAACTTTCGATTACCCGCGCCAGCTCCCTTGCTTCAAATTCGGTTTCTACTGTATTCGGGGCTGCTAAGCAGGCTTCGATCTCCTCCATAGCGATTGCATACGTACTGTTTCGCCTGGCGGCTTCTTTCCTGTAATACATTTTCAGAGATATGTTCCGAACGATCTTGCAAAGGTAGGTCAGCAGCGGATCGGGCTTTTCCGGCGGGATCGCGTTCCACGCTCCCAGATAAGCGTCGTTTACACATTCTTCTGCGTCCTGCATGTTGTTCACGATATTGTATGACAGTTTGCGGCAGACTTTGCCATACTTATTGCCAAGCTCCTGTATTGCTTGTTCTGACCGTTCGAAAAACAATTCCACGATTTTTTCATCTTCTATCATTTTATCGCCTCCTTTACGGCTTCACCTATATACTACGGTTTTAGCGGCAAATACTACATCAGATGCAAAATTTCGCAATAAAATTATATCACATTTTTATAAACATGACGTGACAAATCGGAACAATGTGCTTTTGCACTTTGCTTGCAGCTTGAAAAAAACCTTATGTCATTGTTTCATAATTTATATAGAAAAAGGACGCCTTCCAGTGAAAAGCGTCCTTTTTATTGGTCAAAGTACGGCGCGTTGGTTATACGTCACTACAAATCCTTTTATAATGCGGATTTGCAGCTATATTACTTTGATGTTTCCCATAAACTGCCGGGATTTATTTCCTGCTGGTATCGTCGGACTGCTCCTTATTCTCCGTCTGCTTTTTCAGCCTGAGGGATAATCTCGGCTGCTCAGGCTGCGGCTCGGGCTGCTCGTGATACTCGGGAGCCTCAAACCAGAAGGTACTCCCCTTCCCTACCTCGCTGTCTGCGCCGTACTTGAATCCGTGCTGCTCCAGCACGTTCTTTACAATGGAAAGTCCGATACCGCTTCCCATTTTGGCGCGCTTGTGCGTCTTGTTGCGCTCGCTGACCTTGTAATATCTGTCCCAGATGTACGGCAGGTACTCCGGCGCGATTCCGTCGCCGTGGTCGGTCACTTCAAACCTTATCAGCCCGCCTTCCTTACGGAACAGCCGCACGATGACCGTGTTGTCGTCCCCGGTGTAGGTCACGGCGTTGTTTATCAGGTTGTAGACCACCTGCTCAAGCTTTGTTATATCCGCGTTGATAATGATATTATCCTCCGCTTCCAGCTTGATTATTATGCCGTCGTTCTCTTTCAGAATGTCAAATCTTGAGATAACTCCGGACAGCCGTTCCGACAGGTCGAACACCGTCATGTTCATCTCGGTAACGCCTGCCTGAAGCTTCGACAGGTCGAGGATATCATTAACCAGCGAGGACAGGCGGTCGGTTTCGTCGATTATGACTTTAAGGTGCCGTGCGCGTTTTTCCGGATTGTCGCCGGAAAGGTCGCGTATCATCTCGGCATACGCCTTTATCATCGTCAGCGGCGTGCGCAGGTCGTGGGAGATGTTCGCCATGAGTTCCCGGCGGAGGTCGTCTGATTTTGCGATCTCCTTTGAAGCCTCCTGAAGCGTGGAAGCAAGCTGTTGGATCTCGTTGAAGTCGTGATCGTCAATCACTGCGTCGAACTTTCCCTGCGGAAGATCCTTCGCATGTTTGTTGATGTTGATTATCGGGTTGGTTATCTTGTTCGCAAAGAACAGCGACACGAACAACGTCAACATCATCATAATCAGCGATACGAATAGGAACTGCCGCTGGAATATAGCCACTGTTGTACCGATAGGCTGAAGATAGCTGCAAATGAATATATACGCCTGCGGGTCGTCTTTGGTGCCGATGTAGGTGCACATCATCAGCACGGTGTTATTTTCGCGCTCGTCCCTTATCTGGTCGTAGTATACGCCGGTGTCCGAATCAAGCGCCGCCTGCTGGTACTGCGTTTTCGACAGCTGCGACAGCGACTGGCTTCCGCCGAGATAGTCAACGTAACCGATTCGGTATGGCGTTGAGACCTCGATGTACATTTTATTCTTGCGTGCAATGTTGGTCACTACAGTGCCGAAATTGTCGGAATCTCCGAGGCTCCAGCTAGTTTTGATGTACGCCATAGACTCGGCAATCTCATAAGTTTTCATCCACTCGTAGAACGACGGAAACAGCACTATCAGGAACACATAGGTGAACGCCAGCATTGCAATGACTATAGCTTCGAAGCGCGCCCAGACATTAAATTTAATGCTCCTGCGGAATTTCATCAGTCAGCCTCGAACTTGTAGCCCATTCCCCTGAGCGTTACAATATAGTTGCGATACGGACCGAGGTTGTTTCTGAGCATTTTGATGTGGGTGTCAATGGTGCGGTCGTCTCCGAAGAAATCGTAGCCCCAGACTTCCTCGAGGAGCTTGTTTCTTGTGAGCGCGATGTTCTTATTGCGCACGAGATAGAACAGAAGGTCGTACTCCTTCGGGGTGAGGTTCGCCTTTACTCCGTCGATGTACACGTCGCGGGAGGTAAAGTTGATCTCCAGCCCGCCGAACTTCACGGTTTCGGGCGCCGGAGCCGCTGGCGCCTGCTTAGCCCCCTGATTGCGCTTAACTATCGCGTTAACGCGCGCCATGACCTCCTTCGGAGAAAACGGCTTTACAACGTAGTCGTCAATGCCTATCTCAAATCCGAACAGCTTGTCGTACTCCTCGCCGCGGGCGGACAGCATAAGTACCGGGATCTGCTTGATCTTGCGGATCTCCTTGCATGCGGAATAGCCGTCAAGGCGCGGCATCATTACGTCCATTATGATGATGTCGTAATCGTTGTTCTTCACCATCTCGATAGCCTGCATGCCATCGCACGCCTCGGATACCTGATGACCCTCAAACTCGGCGTACTCCTTGATCACCTCGCGGATATTCTCCTCATCGTCAACAACAAGAATTCTGTACATAGATCCATCTCCTGTCAAGTATTGATTCTAACCGTTTCTTTTCACAATAGATTTTTCTGCTAAAAGCAGGCGCCATTTTCAGACGCCGCCTTATAAACTAGTTTGATTATACACAGAAAATATGACAGCGCTGTGAAAATACACTGAATATCAGCTGTGAATTTACTCCGCGCTTTCGGCGCTCTCGCCGAAGAACTGCACGACCTCGCGCATCATTATCTCTGTGAAATCCGGGATACCAGTATCGTACTGAGCAGCGGACGGTTTCCTCAGCGGAAGCTCCGCGCCGGAGCCGTAATGCGCCGCCGGAAGCGATATCGTCACCGTCACTCTGCCGTTTTCCTCCGTCATGTCGAACCACCCGCCGCTGACCTGCGCAAAACGCTTGATTATCGGAATTCCGTAGCCCAGCCGCTGGTAGCTGAAATTTACGTCAACGCTGCCGCTGAAATCCTTGCTGCTGAACATGGAACTTTCATTTACGACGCGTATCTCTACGAACTTCCTGCCGCGGGACTCACGGTAACACACGGTAAGTATCGGCTCGGTCTCCTTCGGGGAATACAGCAGCGCGTTCTGAACTGCGTTCACCAGCGCGACAACGGCGCGGCGGCTGTCGGCGTAGATGTACAGACTGCCCGGGTCTATCAGCGCTTCTATGCGCCTTCCGCACTTGGCGAGCGCAGCGTTGCAGCGTTTCGCGAGATTCTCGCAAAGCTCGCCTGCGTCTACGACCGTTTCGCGCTGGGTGCGGTACAGCATTTCAGCGTAGTTGAAAGCATTCTCGCACACCGACGACAGATTAGACATCGCCGTTTCTATTCCGAGCACCTCGGTCAGGCGCGTGTAATCCTTCGCCTTTACCATGCCGTAGCGCAGATTCGCGGCGTGCTTCCAGATTGCTGCGGAATTCATCTCCACCGCGTTATAAAGCGGCAGTATGTCAGAAGGTGCCTCGGTGCGCTCCATCATTCCGCGCACCGACCCGGAATCCAGGATCTCTCCGATATACGCTATCGTTTCACCTATTCCGTTCTTTATCGGGTGGAGCCTCAGGCAATAGAAATGCTCGTTTTTGTACAGCGTGGTATCCATCACTACGCCGAGAGGTTCCGGCACCGTTTCGCGGACGCTTTTCAGCACGCACTCGCCAGACTCAAGCAGAGAGCCTTCGCAGCTCACCACGCAGAACCTGTTGTCAAGGCACACAACTTTGCTTCCGCTGAACAGGCAGAGATACGGCTTGAAGATCTCCTCTTTTGAAGTTACCTGCATACCGCCTCCGTCACTGCATGAGATCTTCCATCTCGTCGATGAGCTCGCCGAACAGCTTGAGCGCTTCCGTCACCGGTTTCTTGGAGGTCATATCCACTCCCGCGCCGCGCAGCAGCGATATAGGATCCTTCGAGCAGCCGCCGCTCAGGAATCCGATGTAATCCTTGACAGCGGACTCGCCCTCCTTGAGTATGCGCTGGCTGAGCGCGATCGCAGCAGAGAATCCTGTGGCGTACTGGTAAACGTAGTAATTGTAATAGAAGTGCGGGATCCTTGCCCACTCCATGTCAAGCTCATGGTCGATAACGATATCCTCGCCGTAATACAGCAGGTTCAGCTTTCTGTACATGTCGCAGAGCGCTTCCGCGGTAAGGCTCTCGCCGTTTTCGACCTTCTCGTTTATCATCAGTTCGAATTCCGCGAACATAGTCTGACGGTAAAGCGTTGTACGGAACTGCTCGAGGAAATAATTGATGAGGTACGCGCGGCGCTTCTTATCCGTGGTGGTCTTGAGAAGGTGCTGCATGAGCAGGCTCTCGTTGCAGGTAGAAGCAACCTCGGCTACGAAAATCACGTAATCCGCGTAAACAACGGGCTGATTCTTATTTGAAAGGTAGGAATGAATAGCGTGACCCATTTCGTGCGCCAGGGTGAACTCACTGTCAAGAGTATCCTTGTGGTTCAGCAGGACGTACGGGTGTACCCTCGCGCCTGCGGAATACGCTCCGCTGCGCTTGCCCTCGTTTTCGTAGATGTCTATCCAGCGGTTCTCGATTCCCTCGCGGAATATCGCGCGGTAATCCTCGCCCATCGGCGCCAGGGAGTCGTAGACCTCCTGCTTTGCCTGGTCGAACGGGATCTTGACCTCAATGTCGCTTACGATAGGCGCATAGAGGTCGTAGGCGTGCAGCTCGTCAACGCCGAGCAGCTTCTTGCGCAGCTTCACGTACTTATACATATAATCCATGTTTTCGTGAACCGCCTCGATAAGCTGCTTGTATACCTCAACCGGTACCTCGTTGCCGCTGAGCGCTGCCTCGAGGGTGCTTTCGTATCTTCTCGCCCTTGCGTTGAACGTCAGGCACTTGACCTGGGAAGCAAGCACCGCCGCGGAGGTATTCTTGAAGTTCTCGTAAACGCCGTAGAGACTCTCGAATGCGGATTTTCTCAGCGCGCGGTCGTTGGAATGCATGAGCGGGATATAGCTGCCGTGAGTTACCTGGTGCTTGTTTCCGTCCTTATCGACTGCGTCCGGGAACTTCATATCGGCGTCGTCCAGCATTGAGAATATCGTGTCTGGGGAATTCGTCATGTCGCCTGCCAGAGCCATTATGCGCTCCTCTGCTTCGGAGAGGATATGCGCCTTTCTGCGGCGTACTCTGTCGATGCACAGGCGGTAAAGCTCCATGCCGGGCTGCTCCTTATAGAAGCGCTCCATGGTTTCGTCATTGATGGAGAGTATCTCGGGAGTTACGAACGCGGACGCTCCGGAAATGTCTACGAACAGCATCTCAAGGCGGCTTACCATGTCCTGGTACTTCGCTTCGCGGGTGTCCTCGTCGTTTTTGCGCTGAGCGTAGTTTATCATGTTCTCCAGAATGACGGTCATATCGTCGTCGTATTTCAGGTATTCCAGCAGCTTTGCAGAATCTGTGGAGAGAAGCCCCTTATAGGAAGCGATCTTCGCCGGGAATTCCTTCGCCTTGCCGAGATCCTGCTCCCATGCGGCGTCGGTGGCGTAAAGATCCTCGATCGACCACTTGTGCTCTGCTGGTATCTCGTTTCTCTGTGGGATCCTTTCTGACATATCAAATTCTCCTTTATTTCATTCGTTTGGATATCTTGGGTTTCAGTACCTTTTCATAGAACGGGTAGTACAGCCCGAGGAAAATGTCGTATAGCACGAACGCGACTGCGCCCAGCCCGAGCAGCACCCACTGACCGTACTGTCCGAACTCGCCCATGTCCTCAAGAAGCTGCGACATTCCGAAAATGTTTATCAGCACAAAATAGCATGCGATCGCCGCCGCGGCATACAGAGCCAGCTTGCTGACCCAGCGCAGCACGGGATATTTCAGCTTCATGAGGTACTGTCTCACGATAGGATAGTAGCCAAGCAGAAAAATATACATCATGCTCGCCTCGTAATTCGCGGTGAACAGCATGGTAAGTATCCCGACTGCGGCGTAGCTTACCAGCCCGTACCGCACGCCGAGGCGTTCCCTCACGACCCATATCAGCACCCCGGCGACCGCCGGGCTGACATACTCGAAACCGGGTATCATTCCCAGGCAGAACATCAGCGCGAGCGACAGTCCGCACATTATTCCGCACAGGGATACGACGTAGGCAATGCCCGGGCTTTGTTTCTCAGCCATTCAGCGCCTTCTCCTGACCGTAGTACTTCATGCTTTCTTCCTTGCGCTCCCTGCCGACCTTCAGCAGTTCCTTCAGCGTGGGCTTGTCGTCGTTCACCATCGCGTCGCGGTACTCCGACAGCTTCTCGATTATCGTGTTGATCTCAAAAAGCAGGGCGTCCTTGTTGCACAGGAACAGGCTCGACCACATTTCTTCGTTCAGCTTTGCAACTCTCGTCAGGTCGAGGAAGCTGCCTGCGGAGAATCCGTCCGCGCGGAGCAGCGAGGGGCTCTTGACGTAGGCGTTGGAAACAACGTGAGCAAGCTGCGAAGTGAACGCGATATTGATATCGTGCTGCTCGGGTGTTGCGATAACCACCTGACCGAATCCCATGCAGCTTCCCAGCGTGGATACGAGGTCTATGGCTATCTGCGGAGTGCTCTCGGTCGGGGTCAGAATATAGCTTGCCTTTACGAACATATCCGCCTTGGAATAATCGAAGCCGGAGTTTTCAGTACCCGCCATCGGGTGGGTTCCGAGGAAGTACACGCCCTTCTCGTCCAGTATCGGGGTGCAGCCGTTTACTACGTACCCCTTTACGCCGCCGACATCTATTACTATCGAACCTTTTTTGAAACGGTCGGCGTTTTTCTTCACGAACTCCACTGTCGGAACCGGATAGAGCGCAACTACGGTAAGATTAGCCTCGCCTAATCTGGACTCGTCGATCTCCTCGTCGATCGCGCCCTGCTCGAGAGCCTTTCTTACGGTTTCCTTGTCGGTATCCATTCCCATTATATGATGGAAAGTATTAGCCTTCAGAGCCTTACAAACAGAGCCTCCGATAAGGCCAAGTCCTACAACTGCTATATTCATTCTGGAATCGTCCTTTCGCGGTTTCCCGCTTATATATTTTTACAGATTATATTTTACCACAAATCATGGAAAATTTCAACCACTTTGCACAAAAAAGCCGCAGCTCTTGTCAAAGCTGCGGTTTTGCCTGTTCTAAATCTATCGTGTTCTGGCTTTCCTCAACGGGGACTTCCTCCGGCTCGTCGTCTTTCGGACGCAGAGGGTCGATAACGTCAAGAAACAGATTCTGTATCACGCGGTTAAAGTCAATGCTGATATCCAGTACCTTGCTCTCCTCGGCGAATCCGCCTGCCATGGAGCTGTGACCGCCGCCGCTCCCGACTGTTTTCAGCGCCTGCTCCGCGATTTTCCCGGCATTCAGCTCGTCAAGCTCTGAGCGGACGGAGAATTTGAAGCCCTTCGCCTTGCGGGAATACACGACTGCGAATGTTACAACGTCGAGATTCAGAATAAAATCGGATATAGTAGCTACGAATGCGTCCGCGCACTGGAAATTCAGGAACGCGAATGCCACGCCGTTCAGAATGTCGATGTTCTTCATCGAATCAACGAACGCTTCCAGCTCGTCGTACTGTATAACTCCCGACTGGAACTTGCGTATCAGGGAATTGTCCGCCCTCGGGAACAGATACTTGTATACATCAATGTCAAGCTCTGTAACGCCGCGGGTGAAATCCGCCGTATCCATTTTCAGACCGTACAGCAGCGCGGTCGCGACGTCCTTCGGCATATCCATCTTGTAGGACATGTAGTAGTCCGCGATAAGCGTCGCACAGCTTCCGACTATGCGGATATCCTTGTATTTGTAATCAGCCGGGCAGAAAGTCGGGTGATGGTCGATACAGGCAACTTCATTGCCCACGAGGTCGAGTATATTCGCGTTTCCCTTCTGAGAATCCACCGTGATTATATAATCGTCGCTGGTCATATCCTCAAGTTCGGTATCCTCGGTCATTTTGATCCCGAATTCAGAGACCATATTCGCAGTCGCGGTACGTTCGACATTTCCGTGATGGCATATCGTCGTAGGTATCTTGAAACGCTCCAGAAGAACTTGCAGGCCAAATGCGCTGGCTATCGCGTCAGGGTCTGGAAAGTTATGCGTTTGTATAAACACCCTGTGTCCTTTGAGCAGGGTTATCAACTCACTTAATTTCGGAGACATGCATGCACTCCTTATAGCAGTTAATTCCGGAGGAGCCTACAAACAACTCCACACCAGTTATCACTATTTTATCACATTTTCCTCAAAAAATCAATAGATTTTTATGAAATAGCCGCAGGTTTTAAGCTAATTTTTAGCATAACATACGTTACGCAAAGCCGCATTTTAGCTAACTTCACAAAACGGGCAGCCTATAATTGTATATATCTACAAACGGAAAACCGCCGCTTCTTTCCGGCGGCGGTCACGTTATAATTTATACTTGCCGCAGGAGATACGCTCCGCGAGTTTTTCGCGCTGTGTGGCAGGGTGTTCTGCTCCGGCGGACTTCATAAACCACAGAGTCTGCCGGAGTGCAGCCGCAGTCGGAGGCACAAGAAGCAGCGCCGCAGTGTCGCGCTCCCCGAAAAGCGACAGAGCCAGGGAAGCCGCGCAGAGTATACCCGCTGCAACAGACAGCACGATGTTCAGCGAGCGTTCCGAGCGCTGCGGATCCTGCTCCGGCTTTTGTCGGCTCCGGCGGGAAGGAGAAAACAGTTCGATAAGAGCCGCAATCAGCACCAGCACGCCCGCGCCGCCTATGCCGCGTATCGCACCTGGAAGGTCGAACGTGATGTCGCCGGAGCTTATGAAGTACACCGCGCAGCACATCGACAGCACGACTGCGGATACGCTCCAGCAGACCAGTCCCCTGGTCGCGCCGCGAAGCGGTCTGATCAGCGCCAGAACAAACTCCGCCGCCATTCCGGCAGCAAGGAATATCGGAATATTCAACCGGTCACACCGCCTTTCCCGCAGTCTTTTCGCTGACCCACATCAGGAACTTCGTCCGCAGCAGGACGCAGTCGGAATCAGCCTTGCCGCCAAGCGTCCCGACCTCCTCGGCGGTCAGCAGCTTCGCGTAGCCGCACTGGCACAGGAACGCAGTCAGCAGCTCGTGATCCTTTACGTCCTCGCGGCGCGCAAGCAGAGTACACCCCTGTTCCGCCGCGAAGTCCGCCGCCGTGAACCTGCTGACGTACTCCGCCAGGCGCTCGGAAAGCTGCTTTTCGTCCGATTCCCGGAGTTCGTTTCCTTCCGCGAACGCCCCCAGACGGAGCGCTCCGGCTATGTTCTGCTCAAAGAAAAACTCGTCGGAAGCCGCAGCCTGAGCCGTATTACGCGCGGCAAGAATGCTTTTCTTCTGCACGTAGCTCACCGCCGCCGCCAGCGACAGGTAATCGGTCAGCAGCGCAAGCGCCATCGAAACTGCCGCGTCGGTTCTGAAATCCACGAACACAGCCCTCAGCGGAAGCGTGTACACGTTCTCCACCGGGAAGCTGTCAGCGCTGACATCGCCCCCTGCGGCGTTGATGGTATCGCACGCGGAGGATATCTTCCCGAGCATCTGCTCCCGGACAGCCGCCGGAGCTTTCCCCGCCGAAAGTTCGGAATACTCCGGCAGACCGAGGGTCACGCCGGGGATATCCGCCGTGTACTCCAGACGATTCCCGGACAGCTTTTCGTACAGCGAAAACACGCGTTCCGCCGCATTTCTGCCGCCGGCGAGCATTTCAGCGCGGATCTGCTCGGCGGCGGAATAGAATCCGCTTCCGGAAGCGCCGAACACACCCTCAATCAGCGACATTTCGGCGGTCAGCTCCGCAGACCGCTCCGCAGCGTCGGCGTCGCTCGTGAAGCCGTACCGGCTCAGGAGCGCCTGCGCTTCGGTGCCGGCCGCGGCCGCCGTTCCCTGGGAAATTCCTGCGATGTACGCCTGATACGCCGCGGCGTAGTCCTCATAGGTCGCGTAGTTCCACCGTGACGGCGGGGTCATTCCGGCGGTCACACCAGTGCCGCTGATCTCCGCAAGCTGCTCCGTCAGCTTATCCATTGCCGCTTTCTGCGAGGTCAGCTCGGAATATCGGCTGATAACGGCGTTTACTGCGGCGTCGATGTCTCCGGTGCTTCTCGCTTTTCGCGCGGAGTCAAGTTCCTCCGCCGCCGCGGTCAGCTCTGCGGAATAAGCGTTGTATGTCCGCTGAAGGTAAACCGTCGGCGGATTAACGGCGCTGTATATTCCCACGAACGAGAAATAGTTAGAGCACAGCAGTGCAAGCGCCAGCGCGATTATTTTTCCAGCGCCGGGCTTCCTCCGTATCGAGTTCGAGGTGAAATACACCACCGACTGCACCGCCACCGCAAAAAGCAGCGGCGCCAGCGGAAACGCGGAGGAAAAGTACGCCTCCGCGCCCTGCCACGTCGTGACGAAAGAGATGATCTGCAAAAGCAGCGAGATCAGCGCGGCGGCTATCATCAGCGCCTTTTCGCTGAATATCGCAAGCCCGCGCCGCTCGGAAAGCAGAGATTTATGCATCTGCCGTCACCGCCGTCTTTTCTTCGGTTATTTCAGCCGGAGCCGCCAGCGGGAAGGTCATGCGCACCTTGAACATATCGCCGTCAATGTCAATATCGAACGCACCGCCGCAGGCTATCGTAAAGCCCTGCGCGATGGACAGTCCAAGCCCGCTTCCCTCGGTTGAGCGTGCTTTGTCGCCTCTTGAGAACCGCTCCAGGATCTCTTCCTTGGTGAAATCCATCTCGTAGGCGGCTATGTTCTTTATGGTTATTTCGGCTGTGCCGCCGTCCTTTTTCAGTGTGTAATATATGCGCGTTCCCCTAAGCGAGTATTTCAGCGCATTGTCCATCAGGTTCTGGATCACGCGGTAGAGCCGCTTTCCGTCGCTTATGACCTCCACGGGAGGCTCGCAGATGTCGGTTTTGACCATCAGACCTGCCGCGCTGATTTTGTCCTCCATCTCGGCGAGGGTCTGGTTGGAGAGGCGGGTCAGGTCAAGGCGCTCATGCTCTACCGTTATTTCGCCGCTGGTGGTCTTGGCAAGCTCGAATACGTCCGACACGATGTGCTTCAGCCGCTCAGACTTCTTTTGCAGTATCCCGACATACTCCCTTGCCTGCGGTTCGAGATTTTCCCTTGACAGCAGGTCGATGTAGCTGATTATTGAGGTCAGCGGAGTTTTAAGGTCGTGGGAGACATTCGTGATAAGCTCTATTTTGGTGCGCTCCGCCTTTACGCTTTCCTCGATTCCGCGGCGGTAGCCATCTGCGACTTTGCTCAGTACCTCGCAGCTTGCGGTGTACGGTGAATTCTTGCTGAGCTGCGGGTCGTAGGAATAGTTTCCCTGGCTTATCTCGCGTATCTGCTGCTCAAGTTTGGCTTCGTCGCGGGTAACAAGGTATCGTCCGTAGAGGAAAAGTCCAAGCGCGATAAACCAAACAACGCACCAGAACAGCATAAGTCCCAAAACATTGTTGGACGCAGCAGCAAGGAACAGCGCCAGAACAACGAGAGTTATCCCGATGAACGTCACATCAAGAAGGACGAATTTCTTCGCTGCACGGTCGGTTTTGTAAAGCTCCCCGGTGCAGAACTCGCGGACGGTCCTGCATACGGTCAGTAGCGCTCTGCCAAGCGCTTTGAGCGCCTTCCATATGAAATGGAACACCCAGTAGGTCAGGAAGCCCTTTTCAACGCTCTTGTTCTTAGCCCTTATGCAAACGCTTACCGCAATGTAGGTCAGTATTGCACCGAAAGCCATTACTCCAAGCCCGTACATGACGAGCGTCATAACGCTTTCTACAGTTCCCGAAAAACCGACTTCGAGAATGCCGCTCGTGTAATACGACCTGAAAATTACGTCCCTCGCAACTGTATCAGCGGATCTGATCGCAACATAGGTGTACCAGCAAAGCAGTAATACCGACGGTTCAAACCACAGCTTGAAAAACTTCGGGAACGTCACAGTGCCATCAGCCTTTTCGCCGGAAGTCCTGCACAGCATGATAAGAGCTGCCAGTCCTGCAAGCATCAGAACTCCATCGGAAATGATTATCACAAGCATGTTGTGGCGCGTTATGTCCCAGTTGGTTTTCAGAAAGTCAAACCGGCGCTGAGGTATTCCAAAAGAAACCTTTATGTTGTCGGGAACGTCATATGTCGCCCCGTACAGGGAGTCCGGGATAGGCGAATCCTCCGAAGCCAGGAATCCGCTGTCGTCAATGTAATATGTATAGTACGGCTGAATGCTGGACTCTACAGTCACGCTTCGGTTTGTGACCTTATAGTAATACTTCACATAGTCCGGCTGACCGTCTCTTAAAAAAGTTATGCACTCCTCTGCGGCCGAATCCGCAATTGAGCTTAACTCTCCTGCGTAGGTCTCAGAATCGGTAAATCTGCTGTGCGAAAGCACATCGCCGTACAGGCCGTCCCTGAAATAATTGCTCTCCGGAATGTATCCTGTTATCGCGCCGACAGCCGCCGCGCAGCCCAGCACTATCAGCAGCAGGATTGCCTTAAAGCCCCCGCTGCGGCTGAATTTTCTCCATTTTGTATCCAATTCCCCACACCACCTTTAAATATCTCGGCTCGTTCGGATTTATCTCGATCTTCTCGCGTATCCTGCGGATATGCACCATGATCGTATTTTCTACCGAATACGCCGTCTCGTTCCATACTCTCTCGTAAATCTCCTCTGCGGAAAACACCCTTCCCGGGTTCGACATCAGCAGCTCAACTATGCGGTACTCCTTCGGAGTGAGCTTCACCGGCTCGCCGTCTACGTCGAGCTGACGCTGCTCGCGGTGCAGCAGCAGACCCCCAAGCGCAACATCGCTGCCGCCGGAACGGTTCGCGTAGTCGCCCAGGGTCATATAGCGCCTTAGCTGCGACTTCACCCTCGCGATAAGCTCCGCAGGCGAAAACGGCTTTGTGACGTAATCGTCGGCGCCAACCGACAGGCCAAGTATCTTGTCGCTTTCCTCGGTCTTTGCAGACAGCATTATCACCGGAATGTTGCGCTCGGTGCGTATCTTTATCGTCGCTGAGATACCGTCCATTTCCGGCATCATAATGTCGATAATAATAAGGTGTATCTCGTTTTCAGTGAGCCGCTCCACAGCTTCCCTGCCGTTGTATGCGGGTATCGCTTCGATTCCCTCGCGCTCCAGCAGCCGGACTATAGCCGCTACTATCTCACGGTCGTCGTCAACCACAAGTACGCGCTGCTTGTCTGACCTTTCCAACAGACCGCCTCCTTTTCCTTTGATGATTTGATTATAACATGAATTTCTTACAAAAGAATCGACATAAATCTTACAAAATTCTTAAAAAGCATATTCTGCTCGCTTCCGGCAACAATATTCGCAGAGTTCGAAAAATCGCAGCAAGGAGAGAATAAAATGGAACGAATCGCCTTTTTCGACACCAAGCCCTACGACCGGATATACTTCGACAAGCTGAACAGGGATTTTGAGCTTGTCTATTTTGAAAGCCGGCTCCGCCCCGAATCCGTGAAGCTCGCCGAGGGCTGCCGCGCAGTCTGCGCGTTCGTCAACGACGACATCGGAGCCGCAACTGTGCGCTCCCTCGCGGACATCGGTGTGGAGATGGTCGCGATGAGGTGCGCAGGCTACAACAATGTCGCGCTGAAGGAAGCCGCCGGGAAGCTCCGGGTCGTGAGGGTCCCCGCATATTCGCCCTATGCGGTCGCGGAGCACGCGATGGGAATGATACTCATGCTCAACCGGAAACTCCACAAAGCGTACATTCGCACACGCGACTTCAATTTCAGCCTTAACGGGCTTATCGGGTTCGACCTCCACGGAAAAACCGCCGGAGTTATCGGAACCGGCAAGATCGGACGCAGCTTTATAGATATCTGCCGCGGGTTCGGCATGGAAGTCATCGCAAACGACCCGTTCCCGGCTGAAGGCAGCGGTATCGACTACGTTTCCCGGGAGGAGCTGTTCCGGCGCTCCGACATCATCTCGCTGCACTGCCCGCTGACCGAGGACACGCGCTACATCATAAACGAGCATGCGCTTTCCCTGATGAAGCCGGATACCCTCATCGTCAACACCTCCCGAGGGAAGCTCATCGACAGCGAAGCGCTGCTGAACGCGCTCAACGAAAAGCGGATAGGCGGCGCGGCTCTCGACGTCTACGAGGAGGAGACCGGGCTGTTTTTCGAGGACAACTCCGACCGGATAGTCACCGACGAAACGCTGTCGCTGCTTGTATCGCGGCCGAACGTGCTGATAACCTCGCACCAGGCGTTCCTGACGCGGGAAGCGCTCCGGAGCATTGCAGAAACGACCCTCCAGAGTCTCGGCGACTTTTTCGCCGGGCGGGAGCTGAAATATGAAATAAGGTGGGATAAAAATGAATAGCTTTTATTCAATAGTGCTTGCCGCGGCGGTGGCAGCGGCTCCGCCGCTGTCGGAATACTCGCGGTACGAAAGCCTCGACAACACCAAGGTCGCGTACGGAATGGGCGTCGAGACCGACAGCAATAACCGGCCGCTCGGCGCAATAAGGGCGCAGAAGCAGTATGGCGGCATGGGCGGTCAGTTCATCGGCGGAAGCGAGGAAAAGCGGCTGTGGCTCACGTTCGACGAGGGCTACGAGAACGGCTGCACCGCTGATATTCTCGATACGCTGAAAGAGAAGAACGTCCGCGCGGTGTTCTTCGTGACCTACGACTACTGCAAGCGCAACCCGGAACTTGTCCGGCGCATGATCGCCGAGGGGCACACAGTCGGAAACCACACCTGGAGCCACCCTTCCCTCCCGGACTGCTCGCCGGACGAGCTGTATTCCGAGCTGTCGCTGCTACACGACTACGTTAAAAAGGAGTTCGGCTACGAAATGTACGTCATGCGGCCGCCTATGGGCGAATTCTCCGAGCGGGTGCTCGCCTGCGCAAAGGATCTCGGCTACACCACCGTGCTATGGAGCTTCGCCTACCCCGACTGGGACGTAAACAACCAGCCCGACAAGGACGCGGCATTCAAGAAAATCACCGGTAAAACGCATAACGGCGCGGTTTATCTGCTCCACGCCGTTTCCGAAACTAATTCAGCTATTCTCGGTGATGTGTTGGATTTCTGGAAGGACAGCGGTTACTCAGTCTCGCCGATGTAGGTGAATATCTCCGCAAGCCTGCCGGAGGGACGCTCGAAGCGCTGCGCAGGAACGAAAACCACCTTTGCACCGTCGGAAACAAAGCCTCCGAAAAGCTCGCTGCCGGCGATATCAGATTCAGTCAGGCTGTCTGCCGCAACGATATACTCGGGAGTGCCGGTGATGTCATCGGCGCTCTCGCTGTATCCGGAAGCCGCACAGAGGTTGTTCCCGCAAAGGGACAGCACCGCGCTTTCAAAGGTATCTGCGCCCGCCGCTGTAAGCTTGGGCGTTACATATATGAATGTACCCATCTCAACGCTGCTGGCGGCGCTTTCAAGGTCGCTAACCGCCTTGCCGGAAGCAGCTTTGCCCGCCTCCTCGCCGCTGAACACCGCCGCTATCGTGCCGTAAAGCCCGCCGTAGTCCTCGATGGATTTAGGCGCAGGAAGCTCCACGATAGTGATCCCGGCGGTCTGGAGGGCGTAGACCTCGCGCTCCGCCAGCGGAGAGGTCGTGAACAGCACCTCCGGATGAAGCTCGGTCAGTTTATCAATATCGGGATTTTCGCTGCTGCCTGCGGTCTGTGAGGTCAGACCTTCCGGGAAGTCGCAGTAGCGGCAGACAGCGGTCAGCCGGTCGGAATATCCCAGCTCCGCAAGTATCTCGGTCGCAGCCGGGGAAAGACTCGCCGCGCTTTCCGGGGCGTGGTCTATCATCGTTCCGTCGGCAAGTTTCACCGGGAACACCGCGTTTTCAGCCTCGGAAGTCACCCCGGTAATGATTATCTCCGATGGCGCGGGGGAATTATCGCCGCTGCACCCGGCGAGCATCGAAGCCGCAAGCAGTGCGGGAATTATCCGTGCAAACTTCTTCATTTCAGTAATCCAATCCGAGCTCAATGCGCGCGTTGAGCCAGTCCACGAACTGCCGTGCGATACGCGGTGAACGTCCGCCGCGCTTGAGTGCGAAGCGCTCCGCAGCCTGGGTAAGCTCGCTGTCGTCGATCTCTATATCCATATCCTCTGCAAGCTGTCTTACGATGTCGAAATAAATCTCGCGGTTCGGCTGCGTGAACGTGATGAACAGTCCGAAACGATCCGCAAGGGACATGCTCTCGTCAACCGCGTCGCTCTTGTTTACGTCGGTCGCGGAGCGGTCTGCGTAGGTCTCCTTGATGAGCTTGCGGCGGTTGGTGGTGGCGTAGATAAGTATGTTGTCGGGGCGTGCGGAAAGACTTCCGTCAAGCGTTGCCTTGAGTATTCCGAACCGCTCGTCGTCCTGCGTGAAGGTAAGATCGTCGATGGTGACTATGAAGTGCATCGGGATATCCTTCAGAATTGCGTAAAGGTCGCCGAGACCTGCGATCTCCGCCTTTGGAAGCTCTATCATGCGGAGCTGGTCGTACTCGTTGAGGATAGCCTTGATCGTAGAGGACTTTCCGCAGCCGCGGTCGCCGTAAAGCAGCGCGTTCTGCGCGGGCAGCCCGTTCAGGAACGCTATGGTGTTCTCTACGACCTGATTGCGCTGAAGCTCGTAATTCTTGAGGTCGGTCAGCCTGATGGGGTCGATGTGCTCGACGGGTATCAGCTTTCCGCCGCGGAACGTGAACGCCTTGTACTTTGCAAAGTCGCCGGTGCCGTTCTTCTGCGCGAACTTTATCAGGCGGTCGGCAGTGAGTGTGAACTTGCCGCTCTCATACTCAGGAAGCGCCGCGTAATCGGCGGTCGCGCCTGCGATATCCGCAAGCGCCTTCTTTACCGCTGATGCCGTGTACTCCTTCACGATTTTCTTGATAAGCGCGATATCGTAGGCAAGCGCCCTTTTGCGCGCCTCGGTCGGCTCCTTGACAATAGCAGCAAACAGCGGGGACTTGGAATACATGACCGCGTCGGTAAGGTACTCTCCCAGTGTCTTGCCGGTCATCAGAAGTTCGGAACTGATGTTCGCAAATCCCATCAGGCGCTGTTCCTCGGTCTTGTCGGGATAGAGCCAGTTTATTCCGCGTGCGAAAAGCACGTTTTCATTGAAAAGTTCCTGGAACACCATCAGTGGTGGTATCTTTTCTTCACAGATCTTCATTTTCATGTTCTCCTTGTTGCTCTTTTATTTTTTCTATAAGCCGCTCGAGTTCGTCAAGCGTTGTAAGCTCGCTGCACATGTCGCGGAACTTCGCCGCGCCCTTCATGCCTTTAAGATACCAGGAAGCCGGCCGGCGCGCTTCCTTCATTCCGACGCGCTCGCCCTTATCCTCGACTATCAGCCGGATATGCCGGCGCATTATGTCGAGTTTTTCCCCGGCGGTGGGTTCAGGGGAATAGCTCCCGGCTTCGAGGTACTCGCGTATCTGCCGGAACAGCCAGGGTCTGCCGTAGCTTCCCCTGCCGACCATCACAAGGTCGCAGCCGGTGTATTCGTACATTTCCCTGCAAAGCTCCGGGGTGGATACGTCGCCGTTGCCGATGACCGGAATGCTCACCGACTGCTTCACGGCGCGGATCACGTCCCAGTCAGCCTTCCCGGCGTAGAGCTGAGTTTTCGTGCGCCCGTGGACTGCCACCGCAGCCGCGCCGCTCTGCTCCGCGATTTTCGCTATCTCCACCGCGTTTATGCTGTTTTCGTCCCAGCCGGCGCGTATCTTCACCGTCACCGGGACATGCGCGGCTTCCACAGCAGCCCTTACTACATCGCCGAAAAGCTCAGGAGTTTTCATGAGCGCGCTCCCCGCGCCGCCGGAAACTATCTTTGGCATGGGGCAGCCGGAATTTATGTCGATAATGTCGGGCTGAAAACGCTCGGCTATCTCCACTGCGCCCTTCACGAACTCCGGCTCGTTTCCGAAAAGCTGCACCGCCATCGGGCGCTCCCCGGGAGTGACCGAAAGCAGCTCGGCGGTCTTTCTGTCGTTGTAGCACAAGCCCTTGCAGCTTGCCATCTCGCCGACAACATAGCAGGCTCCGTATTCCTTCGCCATGATACGGTACGCCCTGTCGGCTACGCTCGCCATCGGAGCAAGCGCGGCGGTCTTTTCTATCTTTACGCCGCCTATATTGGTGTATTCCATCGGTTTTCCTCACATTCTGCCGATTTTCATCAGAATTTCATTTTATTATTGTATCACAAAATGCAAAACTGTTCAAGTTCTTCTTGTAATTTTTCTTGAAATGTGATACAATGTTATGTATGTTGTACAAATAATCAGAACGGAGATATACATAAATGGATAATACAAAGAAAAGTTCCGGCTCGTCGAGGGTCGGTATCCTCGACGAGCTCCGCGGATTTGCCATAATCTGCATGGTGGTCTACCACGCCATGTACGACCTGAAATACCTGTTCGGTCTGGATATTCCGATTTTCTTCGACGGCTGGTTCGATGTGATACGGGATATCTTTGCGGGACTGTTCATATTTATTTCCGGTACGGTCTGCCGCTATTCCTCAAACAATATCAAACGCGGCGCGCAGTGCTTCTTCATCGGCATGATAATGACCTTCGTCATGCCGTTCTTCACAAGCGGAACCGTCATGTTCGGTATCCTGCATTTCCTCGGCGTCAGCATGATGCTGTTCGGACTCGGGCAGAAGCTTTTCGACCTGCTCCCCTCCTGGGTTGGCATAGGCGTATGCGTTCTGCTGTTCATCCTCACGATGAACGTCCGGCTGACCTACGCAAACGGCATGATCTCCCCGGGTTACATCGGTATCCCGAATCTGTTCGCCATAAAGCTCCCGATGGAGGCTTACAATGTCGGCGTGCTGTTCCCGCTGGGACTTCACAACGCGTCGTTCAGTTCCTCGGATTACTTCCCGATGATGCCCTGGTTCTTCCTGTTCCTCGCGGGAAGCTACTTCGGAATCATCGCAAAGGCAGGAAGGCTACCGAAGTTCTGCTACCCGACCCACATCAAATGGCTCGCTGCGGTCGGCAGGTATACCATATGGATATACGTTCTCCATCAGCCGGTTCTTTATGGAATTTTCAGCCTTATATTCCATCGCTGACGCTACCAGAAAAACGAATTTTTACATATCCAGGTTGGCGAACGAGCATTTTCTGCTTACATATTAATGTGAGATTTTAATGCCACAAATAAGGGCTTGCATTTTTTCGCGAAATGTTATATAATAGTGTTCATACGAAAATGAAACAAGAGAAAGGGGACATAAATATATGAGCAACACAACTAAAACAGCCAACGAGCTGATCCCTGCCATCTCCCTCAGGGGGCTTGTTGTATTCCCGGCTATGGTGCTTCACTTCGACATCGGAAGGGAACGCTCCGTTAACGCTGTCAAGGCGGCGGCCGAGGGCAATGGAAGAATCTTCCTCGTAGCCCAGAAGGACGCGGCCCAGACCGAGCCGGAACTTTCTGACATCTACGAGGTCGGCGTTATCGCAGAGGTGCGCCAGCTCCTTACTACTCCGGACGGCTCCACAAGAGTGCTTGTGGAGGGTCTCACACGCGCAAAGCGCGTAAAGAGCGTTCCCGGAAAGGAGTACCTCCAGTTTGAGGTGAAGGAACTTCCCGTCCGCGGCATGGAGCTTTCCGAGAGCACCGCAGCAGCCGCAGTACGCGCACTGAAAAACACCTTCGCCGAGTACGCGCAGATATCCCCAAGAATGCCCCGCGAACTGTTCGAGGGAATAATGAGCGAGGAAAACTGCGCAGAGCTTTTCGAAAAGGTAGTTTTCAACGTAGTGCTCAAGGTCGAGGACAAGCAGGCTCTGCTTGAGACCAACGGACTTCTGCGCCGCGTGAAAATGCTTATCTCCATGCTCGAAAGCGAGATCGAAATAATCGAAACTGAGATCGACATTCAGGAGCAGGTCAAGGAGCAGGTCGACAAGAACCAGCGCGAATATTACCTCCGCGAGCAGCTCCGCGCCATCTACAAGCAGCTCGGCGAGGGCGACAACCCGCAGGAAGAAGCCGACGGCTACATAGAGAAGATCAGGGCGCTGAACCTCTCCGACGAAATTACAGAAAAACTCGTCGGCGAGGCGCAGAAACTCGTGAAGATGTCCTACTCCTCTCAGGAGGCGGGCGTTATCCGCGGCTATCTCGACACTGTGCTTGAGCTTCCCTGGAACGTCAAAACAAAGGATAAGCTCGATATCGACAAGGTACAGAAGCAGCTCGACAAGGATCACTACGGTCTGAAGAAGGTCAAGGAGCGTATCACCGAGATTATTTCCGTACGTGCGCTCGCTCCCGATGTCAAAGGACAGATCATCTGCCTTTACGGCCCTCCCGGAGTCGGCAAGACCTCTATCGGCAAGTCCATCGCTGAAGCGCTCGGCAGAAATTACGTACGCATTTCTCTAGGCGGCGTTCACGACGAAGCCGAGATCCGCGGTCACAGAAAGACCTATATCGGCGCAATGCCCGGACGTATCGCGGCTGCGCTCAAGCAGGCAAAGAGCATGAACCCCGTAATGCTGCTCGACGAAATCGACAAGATGGGCAGCGACTACAAGGGCGACCCTGCTTCCGCTATGCTTGAAGTCCTCGACAGCGAGCAGAACACCACATTCACCGACCACTTCCTTGAGATCCCGCTCGACCTCAGCGACGTTCTGTTCATCACAACCGCTAACAGCCTGGATACTATCCCGGCTCCGCTGCTCGACCGAATGGAAGTTATCGAGCTTTCAAGCTACACCCGCGAGGAAAAATTCAACATTGCGAAAAAGCACCTGCTCCCGAAGCAGCTCAAGAAGCACGGCGAGAAATCGACGACCCTCAAGGTCAACGATAAGGCGCTGTACTCCATCATCGACTTCTACACCCGCGAAGCCGGCGTGAGAAAGCTGGAGCGCTCCATCGCGGATATCTGCCGCAAGGCCGCTAAGAAGCTGGTTTCCGGCGAGAAGAAGGTCACGGTCACCGATGAGAACATCACAGATTTCCTCGGCGTAAAGAAGTACCTGCCTGAACACCTCGAAGCTCACGACGAAGTAGGTCTTGTGAACGGCATGGCGTGGACCTCCGTAGGCGGCGTGCTTATGCCGCTTGAAGTACTGATACTCGACGGCAGCGGCAAGACCGAATTCACCGGCAGCCTTGGCGATGTAATGAAGGAATCCGCGAAGATAGCGGTCAGCCTGACCCGCTCCATTGCGAAGAAATACAACATCGACCCCGAGTTCTGGAAAACCAAGGATATCCATATCCACGCTCCCGAGGGAGCAGTCCCGAAGGACGGTCCCTCCGCCGGCGTAACGCTGACAACTGCGCTTGTTTCCGCGCTCTCCGGCACTCCGGTGCGCAGGGACGTTGCAATGACCGGCGAGATAACCCTCCGCGGAAAGGTACTCGCGATAGGCGGTCTGAAGGAAAAAACAATGGCCGCATACCGTGCGGGCGTTAAGACGGTTTGCATTCCGAAGGAAAACGAGCCTGACATCGACGAACTGGACGACGTTGTAAAGAACAGCCTGAAGTTCGTTGTTGCCGAGGATATCTCCACAGTCCTGGAAACTGCGCTGGTCATTCCGAACTGCAACCCGAAGGAAAAGGCTCCGCTCAAGCGCCGCACAACCGCCAAGGCCAAGGCGGAGAAGAAGCTCCCCGCGCTTACTGCAAACTAAATAATGCTGCCGCCGGGTAGTACTCGGCGGCTTTTTTTAAGGTGACATATGAACTACAACAACGCAGAATTCTACACGTCCTACGGCAGTTTCAAGCAGATACCTAAGTCCGAGCGTACTGAGATCGCGTTTTCCGGGCGCTCCAACGTCGGGAAATCCTCGCTGATAAACAAGATATTCAACCGAAAATCCCTGGCAAGGGTCAGCGCGGTTCCCGGCAAGACCGCTACCATCAACTTCTACAGCCTGGAGAATCTCTATTTTGTAGACCTCCCGGGATACGGTTACGCGAAGGTCGCGAAGTCAGATAAAGAGCGCTGGGCGGGACTGATCGAGGGGTACCTTCACGACGACCGCGAGCTTGCGCTGGTGTTCCAGCTCATCGACTTCCGCCACCCGCCGACCTCCGACGATGTGATGATGGTGAATTTCCTGATCGACAGCGGAATACCGTTCGTTGTGATACTCACAAAAGCGGACAAGCTGTCCAAGAAGCAGCGGGAAGAGCGCCGCGCTTCCCTGCTGAACGAACTCCCCTGCGCCGAGGACATCACTATTATCGAATTTTCAGCCCAGACCGGAGAGGGGCGTGACGAAATACGCGCAATAATCGAGGAAATCGCTGCGGACGATGAAACGGAAGAAACCGAAGAATAAATTAAAGGTCACCTCTAAAAACCTTGTTTGAGAGAAAATGTGTATAGCACACCGACTGCTTCTTCAAACCTCCTCGTAAGGCATACAGCCTTACTTCGTCGGCTTTCATCGCATTCGGCGCACTCTACCCATTTTCCCTTTTCAAACCGGTTTTTAGAGGTGACCTAAAATTTTTCTGAAAAACCACTTGACAAACCGTGTTTGACGTGATATAATAATTATGCTGTTCTAAAGACAGCAGGCTGACGAAAGTCTTTAATGGTTAACACCGCCTGCCGAGGAATGGGAATGAGATTATAACATCTGCTCCCTTTCTGTGTCTACAGAGAGGGATTTATTTTTCTCCTCATTACTGAACAGCGCAAATTTAGTAAAGGAGTGAATTAAATGCCTAGTAAAAGCGTACTCGAACAGAAGCAGGCATATGTCGCTGACTTAGCTGAAAAGCTCAAGAACGCTGCCGGCGGTGTTCTCGTTGACTACAAGGGTATCTCCGTTGAGGCCGACACCAAGCTCCGTAAGGATCTTCGTGAAAACGGCGTAGAGTATTTCGTAGTTAAGAACACACTGCTCAAGCGTGCAGCTGAGATCGCAGGGATAGAGGGTCTTGAGCCCGCTCTCTCCGGCACAACTGCTATCGCTCTTTCCGCTGAGGACATCATCATTGCCCCCAAGCTCCTGTTCAAGCAGACCGAGGCTCCTGACAGCACATTCGCTATCAAGCTCGGCTTCATCGACGGCAAGGTTATTTCTAAGGAAGAAGTTGAAGCTTACGCAAAGCTTCCGTCCAAGGAGACCCTGCTCTCTCAGCTCGTATTCATGCTTCAGTCTCCGATTCAGAGAGTTGCTATCGCGCTCAACGAGATCGCAAAGAAGAACGAAGAGCAGTCCGCTTAATTGCGGCGCAGCCTGCGATTTGCTTCGCACGGCTTAAACTTACTGCGTGAAAACGCACAATAATTTTAATTTAATGGAGGATACTAAAATGGCATCTGAGAAGATTACCGCTATGATCGAAGAAGTTAAGGCTCTTTCCGTTCTCGAACTGAACGAGCTCGTTAAGGCACTTGAGGAAGAGTTCGGCGTTTCCGCTGCTGCTGTAGCTGCTGCTCCTGCTGCTGGCGCTGGCGCTGCTGCTGCTGAAGAGAAGACCGAGTTCGACGTTGTTCTCGCTTCCTTCGGCGACGCTAAGATGGCTGTTATCAAGGCTGTTAAGGACGTTCTGGGTCTGGGTCTTAAGGAGGCTAAGGAGCTCGTTGAGGCTGCTCCTAAGGCTCTTAAGGAAGGCGTTTCCAAGGCTGAGGCTGAGGAGATCAAGGCTAAGCTCGAAGAGGCTGGCGCTAAGATCGAGCTCAAGTAATTCCTGTTATTTACGCTCACTTTACACATATACCCCCGTTCGCAGGATCGGGGGTTTGTTTTTTAACTATATTTCACTATTCAACATTGACAAATACGATTCTTTGTGGTATCATTAAGATGAAAACTGGTAACTTTATTAAAGTTAGTTCACGAAAAGGGTAATTGATATGTTCAAGGGAAAAGACAAGAACTACAGGATCCTCGGCATATGCGGCTCCAAAATGCCGAACGAGGATGTCAAGAGCATGATGGACTCAATATGCAGAAGCGCTGTAGACAGTGGCTGGAAAGTCATGATGTTCACCACTTTCTGCGACCTGTACAGCCGCTCACACGAAACCACGGGTGAAGCCAGCGTCTATAAGGTGATAAATACTGATATCATTGACGCTCTTGTAGTGCTGCCGGGCTCCATCAATAACAACGATGTTTCCGCTTCAATAATCGCCGCCGCAAAAGACGGTAATATCCCGGTGGTCACAATAGACGGACATTTCGACGGAGTTCCCAGCGTAATGTTCGACTACGTCACCACCTTTGAGCGGATAATCCGTCATGTCGTTGAGGACCACCACTGCCGCACCGTGAATTTCATAGCGGGATTCAAAGATAACGACTTTTCTGAAGCCCGCATCGACTGCTTCAAGCGCGTACTAGCTGAAAATGGCATCGAATTTGACGAACGCAGGTTAGGCTACGGCGATTTCTGGGAGGAACCCACCCGCCGCGCCATGGACTGTTTTGTGGAAAGCGGTCTTCCCATGCCAGAGGCTATCATCTGCTGCAATGATTCCATGGCGATAACCGTCTGCCAGTACCTTTCGGAAAAGGGATACGCTGTCCCGGATGATGTGATTGTCACCGGATTCGACGGCATCGAACTGGAGAAATTTTACCAGCCAAGGCTCACCACTGGCTGTGTGGATTATTCGGCAGTGGGCGCAAGAACGATGGAAATAATCGGGAAAGTGCTAGCCGGAGATACTGTCCGTGACGCTGTGATACCCTACAGAATGCAGCTCGGCGGCTCCTGCGGCTGCAACAAAACAGACTCGGCAAACGCCTGCGATAAAATAATCAAACTCTATGAAAGAGTCGACAATTCGATCTGGCACGAAGACTTTATGTTCAACTTTCTCAGAAAAGCAACACAGTGCCGTGATCTTTCAGAGCTTGCAGATGTTATGTCTACCCATGGCGACTACTTCGAATGGTTCTGCCTGAACACGGATCTTTTCAGCAAAACGCCTGACGAAGCGCGCTATCACGATCTTTTCACTGAAAAAATGAACGCGTTTTTTGTCCGCAGAATGGAAAATCACACCAACACCGACATCATTTTTCCGGCTGAAAATATTCTGCCCGATCTTGAAGATACGCTTGATAAGTTTGATGTGCTGTATTTCTCGCCGCTGCATTTTATGGACGAAGTTCTGGGTTACGCCTGTGCGGCTATCGCTTTTGCAGACGAATTTATTTACTCCAACCGCCGAAGATATATCAGCAATACAGTCCAGATACTGGAAAATCTGATACATCGCGTGAAGCTGGAACGAATGAACAGCGAGCTTGCTGAAATGCACATCCGCGACCCGCTGACAGGACTTCTCAACCGCCGTGGATTCTACAAAAAATTCGACAAGCTGTGCGGCGAGGGAAAATTCATCTATCTTTTCTCCATCGACATGGACAGGCTGAAATATATCAACGACAATTTCGGACATAACGAAGGCGACCGTGCGATAAAGACAGTCGCAGCAGCGCTGATGTCCGCGCCCGGCTACGAGCTGGTATGTTCGCGGTTCGGAGGTGATGAATTTGCCGTGATAGCCTCTGGCGATGATTTCAGCCCGGAGGACTATATCACGGAGGTCAGGGCTTATCTTGCGGGCTACAACCGCAGTTCCGGCTGCCCTTACCGCGTGGAAGTAAGCGTCGGCATGGAAAAAACTGATCTTTCAGGATGGAGTTCTTCCGACAGCATAGACGATATCATCAGAATAGCTGACGCCAGAATGTATGAAGACAAGCGCAGCAGAAAAGCTGTAAGGGAGCAGTAACAGCGTCAATCAGACCTGCAATAAACTCAAGCCTTTTATCGCAGGTCTTTTTTGTACAATGTTAACAAAGATACGCTATTGTTATTGTTGAAGTATTGCAAATATAATCCAGGTATGATATAATTAATATAAAAAATATGATTCTGAAGGTGATAAGATGACTGAACGTATTTTCTACCTTGATATTGCCGCGCTGGTGATCCTTGTTATAGCTCTGATATCACAGCTCACCCGCCGCATGACCAAAGGCACTGCAAATCATTTCTTTCTGATCCTTGTATCGGTAACACTGCTGAGCTGCAGTCTTGAAATATGGGCAGACGCGCTTGACAACCTCTGCGTTCCGGATCTGATGTTAAGGCGGTTTGCTCATTCGGTGCAGATGATAGTCTACAATACCACAACGCCATGCTTCCTTTTATATGTGCTGAGCCTGACCAGCGTATGGTACAAGCTGCCGAGGCAAAAATCAATGTGGATAACGCTGGCTGTGCCATATATCGCTGACATTTCGCTGCTGATATGCAACATATTCACCGGCACTGTTGTCGATTATCCCGATGGTGTATATACGATTAATCCTATGGCTTACGTTACCTATGCGACAGCCGGATTCTATATTATCATCGCAATGTGCTATGTGTTGTTCTATCACAAATTGTTCTCATTTCCGAAGATAGTCTGCCTGCTGTTCCAGATACCGCTTGCGGGAGTTGCAGGCGTCCTGATACCGATGTTTCCGGATATCTGCGTTACCTCTTTCACAGGTGCGGTCGGCATTCTGCTGATCATCGCTATGATACAGCGGCCGGAAGAAATCATTGACTCCGCCACCGGATTGCGCAAAATGAGCGCCTATGCGGACGATATGAAAAAATACTTCCTGACTGCAAATCAGGTATCAATTATCATGGTCAACATTTCCAACTATCGGACAATCAGCAGCATTATCGGATATGAACTGATGAACGAGCTGCTGATGAATGTCGGCAGAATAATGATAAATACGAAAAAAAGCATAAAGAATTACGGTGAAGTATATAACATCGGTGAGGGCTGTCTGCGTCTGACTCTCAACAACTGTGACAGCGACCACACGCAGAAAGCCGCCGAAATGATAAACAGCGAGCTAAAAAAGACTTTCAAGATAAATCAGTACGACATCAATCTTATTGCATATGTATGCACCGCGCAGTGTCCGGAAGATATCCGCGACCTTAAGTCGCTGACAACTTTCGGTGCAGAGTTCAGTTCCAAGATTCCATATAACGGCGAAGTGCTGCACGCCAGCAGCGCAAGCGTTAAAAGAAGCATGACCCTGCTGTCAGAAATTGACTGCATAATAGACAACGCATTTGCAAATCATGGATTCCATGTCTACTATCAGCCAATCTATTCCGTTGAAAACAAGAGGTTCGAATCTGCAGAAGCGCTGCTCAGGCTCATCGACGAAAAAGACGGATTCATCTCCCCTGAAATATTTATTCCCGCCGCTGAAAAGAGCGGAGCTATACACAAGATAGGCGAGTTTGTGCTTGAGGAAGTATGCAGGTTCATCGGCAGCGATGAGTTCAAAAAGCTCGGATTAAGCTATATCGAGGTGAATCTTTCCGTTTCACAGTGCATGCAGCACGGTCTTTCAGAAAAGATACTCGGAATAATGAACAAATATGGAGTTTCTCCGGAGCAGATAAACCTTGAAATAACCGAGACCGCCGCCAGCTTCGACCAGAGCGTGATGACCGAGAATCTCGCAGAACTCAGCAGCGCAGGAATATCTTTCTCGCTTGACGACTATGGCACGGGCTATTCCAACATGTACCGCATCGCAGCTCTTCCGCTCAAGATAGTGAAGCTCGACAAATCCTTCGTGAACAACCAGACCAGCAAAATGTGGACTATCCTTCAGAATACCGTTAAAATGATAAAGGACCTCGACATGGAGATAGTAGTCGAAGGTATCGAAACCAAGGACATGGTGAAGAAGTTCTCAGACCTGCGCTGCGACTACATACAGGGCTATTACTACTCAAAGCCTGTTCCTCAGGACGAGTTCGTGAAATTCGTCAGCGAAAGAAACAGCGCCGCCGCTTCCGTATAAGCAAACCCCTCCGACTCTGACCGGAGGGGTTAAATAGTAAATGCTGCCGCAATAGTGCGACAGCATTTTGCGTTTATCAGCCGTTGATTATGGAATCAATTACCGGTGAGTACTCGGCGCTGAGCTTTGTGAAGGACTCGCCGTGGAACATCGGGTCGAACAGGATAGTGTTGCAGATGGTCTTGAGATCGTCGTTGAAGCCCCAGCAGTCGTCGAATGTGAAGCTGAACTTGCTCGGATCCATCATATCCTGCCAGAGGTCATACTGACGCTCGTCCCAGACAAGCGCCCACTTCTGAAGTCCCTCGTACTTGCCGCTGGTGAAGTAAACAGGCTCTGGATTTATCGCTTCCTGCTTCTTTGTGGCATTTACAGCCGGGTCAGTTTCGTAAACGCGGCAGAGGTTGATCCAGTCGAGAGCGCCCTTCTTGTTCTTTGCACCCTTTGCAACAAGGTATCCGAAGGTGTCGTACGCGATGTAGTATTTGTCAGCCTGCGGGTCTCTCGGGAACGGAACAAACGCGAAGTCAGACACGGTATTGCAGATGTCGTCCGCTGCGCCCGGCTTATTCTGAACCTGACCGGCTGCCGCGCCGTATGTCCACTCGGGGTTCATGCCCAGGAACAGAATGCGGTCGGAGTTATCAGCCCAGAGCTGCGGAGATACCCAGTCGCCTATTTCGTTCTGATAGGTCAGACCGTTTCTGTAGAGGTCTGCGCAGTATTCCATCGCGCGGGATACGTTGATATCGCTGATGTTGTTCCTGGCGGTGCCGTCCTCCTGTACCTTTACAAGAGATGTGCCAGTCGTTGCGATGAAGCTCATCGCGCCCTCGCCTGCATAGCCGATGTGGCTGTCGTCAGCGCTGCACCAGTCGATAAGGAGCTGCTTAAATGTATCCCATGTCCACTGATTGTTCATGTAGAGGTCGTAGGGATCGTCAAGCGCGTATTCCTCAAGGGACTTGCGGTTGTAGTTCAGCGCGAAGTTGGTGGTTATGCGGTAGGGATAATAATAGTGCTTGCCCTTGTACGCAAAGCGCTCAGCGGTCTCGGCCATGTCAGACCACAGCGGGGAGGTCATGTCGATCTCGCCGTCGAGCGGCTCGTACATATTCTTGCTCATGCCCGTCGGGAATGACTGCCACTCGTATCTTACGATATCCGGAGAATCGTCCGAGGATATCATAGTAGCCAGCTTCTCAAAGTAAGCCGTGCCGCTGGTTGTTGATACATACTCAATATCGCCGCCGTAAAGTTCGCTGTTGAATATCTTGTACTGCTCGGAAGCGCTGCCGTCGGTGATTAGGTCATAGTAGCCGAGCCACACGATCGTGCCGCTGTTGCCGTCGGGAGTGTAGGAGTCGGTGCCGACTTCCTTGATTTCCGCGTCGGTGGGAGCATTATCGTCCGGGTCGGTGGTCGTGGTCGCTGCTGTAGTAGTCACAGCGGGGGCGCCCGGTGTGTTCCCTGCGGAATTTCCGCCGGATACCGCCGGCTCCTCATCGCACGCGGTGAGGCTGAGAATCATTCCCGCAGAAAGCAATCCACTGAGTATTCTTTTCGTTAATTTCATGTTTCTCCTCCTGATTTCTTATGATGTCATCATCAAGATAACGTTTACATTATACACCTTTCCGAAGAAAAATGCAAGTAAAAATCAGGTAATTACTTAAATTTCTTTTTGCTTTTCAAATCTGAACGATCTGAAATCAAAATCGCTGCCGGGAAGGAATGTAAAACTGATGTTCTGCTTACCTGCAATGCCATCCAGCGGGAACTCACGCTCAACATAGCCGGATTCGCCTTCCGTTCTGAACTCGCAGAGAATACGCTCTGTTCCGGCGGTAAGGTGGATACTGTTCAGCGGCAGCGGGGATCTTCCGCAGATAACGAGCTTCGACGGCTGCTCGTCCGTGAAGTCAAACTCGCCGAAATCAAGCACGACATTGTTGCCGATCCCTGTCACTTCGTCCTCACCCTTGGTGAACTTGTCGCCGTAAATCTGCTCAGCCGAAGCCGAGTTTATCTCCGAAAACTCACGGCGCACGCGCTCGAATCTGAAGCCGCTCATCTGGTAGCCGCAGTCGGCCTCCATGCAGATGGTGTGAACTCCGCGCAGCTTCTTTGCAAGCCGGTATGTCTCCGGAACAAATACCATCCAGTTCGGCTCCTCATGGTAGGTGAATTCACCGATCAACTCGCCATCGCCGGGAATCCCGTCCCACACCCACAGTTTGACCGGATCGAGCGTGTTCGCCCAGATCGAAACGGTCACTATATCGGAGCCGTCGCGCCCGAAGTCTACATTATCGTACGCCGCCCATGAGGTTCCGCCGAATGCGAATCCAACGCCGCGGTTCACGCCGCTGCAAATATTCTCGCTGGCTCTGGAATACAGACCGCCTGCAACGAAGCCGTATGCGTCGATAAACGCGGCTCCAAGCCCTGCTGCCCTGAACGGCAGCACCGACAGAATATGCACTCTGTCCGTTCCGTTTTTACAGAGCGCCCTGAGATAAAACTCCCCGTCGCCCTTCGCCCGGACGGTCACTGTGCTGTCCGCGTTTACTACGCAGTCTGCGATGTTGGTTACTATTCCGGTGATGTTCGTCACGCGGTACTCGATATCACCTGCCATGTCCGCATTTGCCGGGAAAATCAGCGTTCTTACGGTTATCTCGCGGCGGTCGGGCGTGAACTCCAGCGCGTCCGCCAGCAGCTCGACCTTGCGGACGGGTATCTCGTCGTTTCTTCCACACTCGGTGGGAACAAATTTCAGCACTTCTTTGCAGGAAACGCCGTACTCATTCTCCGATTCCTCGGCTGTGAGCGTTACGGAACACTCCGGCAGCCCCGGGGACTGCACCTTCACCCGGATATCTCCGGCGGTTTCCGTGGCGCCTATCACAGCGAGAAGTCTGCCGGAAAAAAGCCTGCGCGAGGTTCCTTTGTACTGGTCGTAATCGGTGCTGTCGCCGTTGTCCAGTCCGAGGAGCCTTCCCGCGCCCGACACCGTGACGTTCACACGGTTGCTTGCGTTGGCGCAGAATGTTCCGTTTTCGTCGTATGCGGCTATCTCAATGTAGATAAGGTCGCTGCTGTCGGCATGCAGCGCGGTTTTGTCCGGTACTGCTTCCAGCTTCACGGCGTCGCCGAAGGAACGCGCTGTATCCTCCGCGATGATGTTTCCGTTTTCATCGTACGCCACTGCGCGCAGCTCGCCCTTGTGATAGGGAATAATGTAGTCTGATGTCAGCTTCTGACCGTGCTTGTGGTCGATGTCTAACGCTCCCTGAGATTCTCCGTTCAGGAAAAGCTCCACCCTCGGCGCATTGGAACAAACTCTGACATCTACCGGCTGACCCTCGTCGAAATCCCAGTGCGGGAAAATATGAACGAACGGAGCCTTCTTATAGTCCGTCCACTCTGCGCGGAAAACATACGCGCTGTCTTTCGGGAATCCCGCGGTGTCGTACTGACCGAAATAGGAATTCTTCGTGCTGTACGGGGTAGGCTCACCGATGTAGTCGAATCCAGTCCAGATGAACTGACCCGCGCAGAATTCCGCGTCTCTGTCCTTTATAATGCACTCCTCGGTGTTCTTCGCGCCCCAGCCGGTGCAGCTATTTCCAATCGAGGAGCACTGCTCGTCATCGTCCGCGAGTACGGTCTGCGAGAGCGGGAAGTGATATATGCCGCGGCTCTGAACCACCGAGGCAGTCTCGCTGCCGTAGATCGCCCAGTCGGGGTGAGCCTCGTGGTGCTCGTTGTAGAGCCGCTCGCCGTAATTGTAGCCCGCCAGCTTCAGAATATCGGCGCACTTCTGGCCGTTCTCCCACTGCATGTAATTCGAGCCAAAGGTAACATATCCGTTGCCCTGCGGGTCGTGGAGCTTCACCAGCCGCCTTAGCAGCGACGTTACCTCCTGACCGCGCTCGTCGGCGTGGGTGTCGAATATCTCGTTTCCTATGCTCCAGCCGATAATGGAGGGGTGATTCCGGTCGCGCCTTACCCAGGAAGCCACGTCCTTTTCTACCCACTCGTCAAAGAAACGCGCATAGTCGTAGTCGGTCTTGCTGCGCTCCCACATGTCGAAGCCCTCGGAGAGGATCAGCATTCCGAATTCGTCGGCAAGTTCCATGAATTCCTGCGCGGGCATGTTGTGGGAAGTTCTTATCGCGTTAACTCCCATCTCACGTAGCTTTCTGAACCTGCGCAGAATCGCGGCTCTGTTGGAGACCGCGCCCAGGCAGCCGTTGTCGTGGTGCTCGCAGGAGCCGTGCAGCTTCACATGCCGCCCGTTGAGGAAAAATCCCCGGTCGGTGGTGAACTCCGCCGTGCGGAATCCGAACCGCTGCGAAATGCGCTGAACAACGTCGCCACCGGATATTATCTCGGAAACCAGCGTGTACAGCTTCGGGGACTCGATATCCCAGAGCGCCGGGGAATCAACGCGCAGGTTCTGCGTTGTTACGGAATAGCTGGCTCCGTCCACCCGGACAGCCTCCGGAATGCAGGAGAAATCAGCGGCGCAGGCGTCAGATTCAGCGGAAGCGGCGGCGTTTCCGTCAGGGTCAAGCACGGTCTGACGGAGCCTTATTCCTGCTATCGGAGTCCCCGCAGGGCGCAGTACCTCGGAGGTCACGGTTACTGTCCAATCCTCGCCGTTCTTTTCCGTGGAAATGTACACGCCATCGTTTCCGAAGCGCATTTCGGGAGATTCGCACAGCCACACGCTGCGGTAAATTCCTGCGCCGGAATACCAGCGGGAGTTCGGCGCGCGGTGGTCGACGCGGACAGTTATCGTATTTTCGCCGTTCACGACGAGGTCGGTTATATCAAACTGGAACGCGGAATATCCGTACTTCCACTCGCCGGCAGTCTTTCCGTTGATGTACACGTGAGAATCCATGTACACGCCGTCAAATCTTATGTAAGTGCGCACTCCGGGCTTCTTTTCATAACTGAAGCTCTTCCTATACCAGCCCGTGGAGGTCTCATACAGATTATTAGTGTTGTAAATCAGCCAGTCGTGCGGGAGGTCAACCGCCCTGAAATCAAAGCCGTCGGAATATTCAGAGCCAAAAGGCGCCTTGAAAAATTCCCAGCCGCTGCAAAACAGCCTGCGGTTATTGTAGGTATCGCAAAAATTCATCAGTGTTTCTCCTTGGTGCTTATTTCAATTCGGAACTTCGCGGAGATCTCCGGCAGCGGCAGGCGGTATTTATCGTCCAGCGCCGGGCCGCAGGCATTGGAGCCAACTCCCGCCATTCGGCTGTCTATGCAAACAACGCTGCTTCCGCATTTTTCAAGTTCAAAATTGTGCCGCTTCGCCGCAAGCTCCTCCTGCGTGTACTCCGAGGCGTTGAACGAAAATCCTGGGTCGGAGGCGAACCGCAGAGCGGTCTCGCCGTCGGTCAGCTCGACGTATGCGCAGCCCCAGTGCGAGGAATTCTCCTGCGGTCTGATGTAATCCTCGTGAAGTTCGCTGACGTCCGCTGTGAACTTCCCTACCCAGCTTGCCTGGTGTTTGTCGGCGTAGCTCTCATACGGGCCGTATCCGTAATACTCGACCTGCGAGAATCTTCGGGGCAGGAACGCGCGAATTCCGAATCTCGGCAGCATTTCAACCTTGTTTGAGAACTCCGCAGAACACTCGATATCAAGCGCGCCGCCGGATATCCGGTAAGTCACGTCCATGTAAGCCGCAGGCTGGTGGACTCCCCACGACATCGACTGGCGCAGCTTTATTTCCGCGGAAATCGGGGTGGAATCAACGGTCACACCGTAATTGCGCGGTGTAAGTTCATTCAGGTGCGCGGCGTACCAGTCGTTTTTCATAACGTCGTTATCAACTGGTGCGCGGAAGAAATTGAAGCTCAGCGGTCTATCAAGCAGCTCCTTCCCGCTGTGCTTTATGGAGTCAAACGCAGACAGCCGCTTGTTGAACCGGAACACGGTCTCCCCGGAGGTCACGCTGACGATAAGCGCTGTTTCCTCCACTTTGACCGGGGTTTCAGGCGCGGGTTCTGCCAGGGGCTTTCCTATGCACAGTTTTACCTGGTCAAAGCAGACCTCATGCCCCTTTTCACAGTACGGAGTTTCCTCCTTAGCAGTGAACATGAAGCGGATATAGGATTCCTCATTGGAAGGCTCGGCTGCCTCTGGAACGGATATCTCCGCAGTTCCCATCGGCGGAAGTGAGAAATTCAGCGTTCCCGTGCAGGTCGTCACTCCGGCTCTGGAGATCTCCCAGCGGCAGTCTAGGAGCCGTCCCGCGTCCGCGAATTCAAGCGTGCTGCTGAAAATGAAGCGTCCGGACTCCCCCGCTGTTACGCGGACTGGACGGTACACCTGCTTTGCTTCCAGAAGCCCTGTGTGCGGCGTGCGGTCGGGATAATTCAGAGCGTCCATACAGAAGTTGCCGTCGTGGTGGCGCTCGCCGAAATCGCCGCCATAGCCGTATTTTATTCTGCCGTCGGGCGTGAGCCCAAGCGGAAACGAATGATCTGCCCACTCCCAGATGAACCCGCCGCAGAATCGCTCGTTGGAATAAAACGTGCTGTGGTAATCCTCAAGGTCGCCGGGGCCGTTGCCCATCGCGTGGCAGTACTCGCAGAGGATATACGGACGGGTCTCCTTTTCGTCGGCAAGGTAATCCTGCATTTCCTGCCTGGAGGGGTACATTTTAGATACGAGGTCGAGAATATCGGTCGGCGTATCGTCAAGACGGTGAGTGCTTTCGTAATGCAGGAGCCGGGTGTCGTCCAGCGACTTCACAAGCTGCCCCGCCGCCAGGAAATTCGTACCCCAGCCGCTTTCGTTGCCCAGCGACCAGAGCAGAACGCAGGGGCGGTTGATATCCCGTTTTACCAGGGATTCGGCGCGGTCGCATATCGCTGTTTTAAAGCGCTCGTCCGAGGCAAGAAGCGCGATTCCGTCGTATCCCTTGCTCCACTTTAGGTCGTTGTGGACTATAACGCAGCCGTGCGTTTCAACGTCGGCTTCGTCTATCACATACAGCCCCAGCTCGTCGCAGAGCTGATAGAACTGCGGCGCATTCGGGTAGTGCGACGTCCTGACGGCGTTTATATTGTGGCGTTTCATCTGCGTGAGGTCGAGCCGCATTTTGTCCAGCGGCGCGTAGTACCCGGTGTCAGGGTAGCTGTCGTGGCGGTTCACGCCCTTGAATTTTATCGGGGTTCCGTTCAGCTTAACAACGCCGTTCTCAACACATATCCTGCGGAATCCCACACGCTCGCCGATGGTCTCGCCGCCTGCGTTTATAGTCAGGCGGTAGAGGTACGGCGTTTCGGCATTCCAGAGCTTCGGGTCGGATATTTCCACGGAAATAGTTTCGCCGTCTGCCGCCGAAAAGTTCGAAATCAGCCTGCCGGAATCGTCGTGGAGAGTGCATTCTGCGGGGCTTCCGGACGGAGTGAATGTCAGCTTTGCAGAGGTGAGATCCTCTGAAAGTTCGGTTCTTATGATGTAGTTTTCAAGCCGCTTTTCCGGTCTTGAGAGCATGTACACATCGCGGAATATTCCCGAGAGCCGGAATTTGTCCTGATCCTCAAGGTAGGTTCCGTCGCACCATTTGAGCACTGCCGCTGTAATGCGGTTTTCGCCTTCCCGGAGGTACTGTGTGACATCAAACTCGGAAGTGCTGTGCGATACCTGGGAATAACCTACAAACACTCCGTTAATGTAAAGATACAGACAGCTGTCAGCGCCTTCAAACGTCAGTATTCTGCGCATTCCATCGGGAGTGTAGCTATAATTCCGGCTGTAAACTCCGACCGGGATATCGTCCGGGACATAAGGCGGGTCGTAGGGTATCGGATAGGCGATGTTCGTATACTGCGGCTTGTCATGCCCATGGAGCTGCCAGTTGGACGGCACCGGCATTTTTTCGCTGCCTGGAAGCACGGTGAAATCGTCCTCCATGTCAACGATACTATCATAATAGCTAAAGTCCCACTCTCCGTTCAGCAGTTTGAACCGCGAGGAGTTTTCCCTGGCGGAAAACGAGTCCTCGCCGGGTGCGAACGGTATGAAATAGCAGTGCTTCGGAAGCGTTCCGATATGCAGCGCCTGCGGATCCTCATGGTAAATCATGCGGCTTTTGGGCGAATTTTTCTTTGAAATAGCTGAAATATCCATATTGACCTCCAGTGATTTTGTTATTTTTATTGTACAGCATATTGACAACCCTGTCAATAGATGATATTATTATTTTATAACGATATGAATATAGAGGTGGTTTTTTTGGTTTATTCCGATTACCCGATATTTCGCGGCGAACAGCAGCTTCCCATTTTTCTGCTGAATATGGGACTGCACCTCTGTCAGGATCACGTTGTGCGGCCGGAAGGCCACAGCTCGCCGCAGATACTTTTCTGCACCCGTGGAAGCGGAACGCTCGTCATCAGCGGAAACCGGCTGAATGTTCCCGCAGGTTCTGCGATATTTCTGCCGGCGGCGTTCCCGCACGAATACTACGCCAACGAGGACGTCTGGGACATACACTGGGTAATTCCAGGAGGAAGCGCAGCTGAGGAAGTACTCCGGCAGTTCGGGCTTGAGCAGCCCGGGGTTTTCGAGCTGAGCGACACCAGAACCCTGGAACACATCTTCCGCAAAATGCACGACGCGATCCGTGCGGACAGCTTCTTCGGGAATTTCAGGGCTTCCGGTTATTTGTATGATTTTCTTATCGAGTTCTACCGGCTCATCTCGTCGGGAAGCTCGTCCAGAGCGCCATCCCCTGCGCTCATGAGAGCGCTCGACCTGATAAACAGCCGCTTCGCAGAGCCGCTGGGAATGGACGACCTGTGCAGCTCCGCAGGGGTATCGAAGCAGCACCTCTGCCTTCTTTTCCGGAATATCCTGGGTCTGCGGCCGATGGAGTACATCGCGAAGCGCCGTATCCAGGAGGCAAAGTCGCTTCTTACCTCGACTGAGCTTTCCATCGCAGATATTGCAGAGCAGACCGGGTTCGGCTCGGAAAGCTACTTCTGCAAGCTGTTCAGGCGCTACGAAGGCATGACGCCTTCCGCGTTCAGAAATGTCAAATGACCGGCAGTATACTCGCATATCAGCCGAAAATCTGATTTGAAAAAAATTGCAGCATGACAATCTAATAAAGGCTGACAGAATTCTGCCAGCCCATTTATTATGGGAAACTCTAAAAATCGGTTTGAAAATGGAAAATGGGTAGAGTGCGCCGAATGCGATGAAAGCCGACGAAGTAAGGCTGTATGCCTTACGAGGAGGTTTGAAGAAGCAGTCGGTGTGCTATACACATTTTCACTCAAACAAGGTTTTTAGAGGTGACCTTATACTATTTCAACGTTATACTCACGCAGCCAGTACTCGATTTGTAACATATACGCGTAGATCTGAGGAACAGTCATAAGCTGCCCGAACCAGTTCTTTCCGAAGCTTGCTCCATTGGTATCCAACAGCTCGCGGAGCCTGTCGGCGTTCACGATCGAGGTCAGGCGGCAGTCGTCGGAATCCAGAACGCTGCGGAGCTTTCCGGACAGCAGCTCCATGTAATCCGGGTTGTGCGTTTTGGGATACGGACTTTTTTTGCGCCAGAGCACGTCCTCCGGGAGAAGTCCGGTCATTGCATGGCGAAGCAGACCTTTTTCACGCCCGGTGTACGCCTTCATCGCCCACGGAATATTGTAGGCGTACTCAACTATGCGGTAGTCGCAGAACGGCACTCTGACCTCAAGCCCGTGTGCCATCGACATTCGATCCTTTCTATCAAGCAGCGTTGCCATGAAATAGTCCATGTTCAGCATGAACATCTCGCGCATTCTGCGGTCGGTTTCGTTGTCGGAATCCAGGTACTCCACCTGCGAAAGGCACTTGTCATAGCTGCGGCGGACGTACTCCTCCGCTTCACATGCGGTCATGGGATTTTTCATCAGCGAAGCGCGTTCAGGTACCGCCGTAGACCATGGGAATCCGTCATAAAATAGCACTTCTTTCCTGTGATACCAGGGATATCCAGCGAAGATTTCATCAGCGCACTCACCGCTGAGCGCAACCGGGAATCTCTCCTTTATCTTCCCGCAGAACAGATATAACGAGCTGTCCACATCAGCCATTCCAGGGAGGTCACGCGCCCGCGTAGAATCATACAGCGCCTCGGCCAGCGCCGGTGTATCCAGCACCACGTTTGTGTGCTCTGAACCAATGAACTCCGCCATTCTGACTACCCAGGGCGCGTCCTCGTCAGGCTGGAAGCTGCTCGCGTGGAAGTTCTTGTGGTTATCCTTGTAGTCTATCGACCAGGTGGACAGCCGCTTTCCCTGTTTCTGGAACTCCCCGGCGGCAATCGCGGAGATTATGCTGCTGTCCAGACCTCCGGACAGAAAGCAGCACAGCGGCACATCGCTGACAAGCTGCCGCTTGACTGCGTCCGTCACAAGCTCCCTGACATGCGCGGAGGTTTCCGTGAAATTCTCACTATGTCGCTGCGCATGCACTGACCAGTACTTACGCATTGTGAATCCCTCACGGGTCAGCACTGCGCAGTGCGCCGCCGGTATCTCGCTGATATCACGGAATACTCCGCTCCCGGTGCGCTTTGCGGGACCTATCAGCATTATTTCCGCCGCGCCGTCCTGGTTTATCACGTGCTTTACCGCTGGGTGCTTCAGCAGCGCTTTTATCTCGCTTGCGAATATTATTCCGTCTGCGGTGCGCGAGTAAAACAACGGCTTAACGCCTATCCTGTCCCGGGCGAGGAACAGAGTTTTATCTCGGCTGTTCCAGACCGCAAACGCGAATATTCCGTTGAACCGCTCAACGCATTTCTCGCCCCACGCCGCATACGCCTTCAAAACAACCTCGGTATCCGAATGCCCGTCGAACTCAACACCGCTGGCCTGAAGCTCCCGACGAAGCTCCGAAGTGTTGTAAAGCTCGCCGTTGTATACCAGCGTGTAAATTCCCGTGCTCATGGGCTGCGCGCCGTTCTCCGGGTCAATGACTATAAGCCTCCGATGAACAAGAAACGCGCTTTCATCAATGTAAACCCCCGACGCGTCGGGTCCCCTCGGAGCCAGCACGGCGCTCATTTTCGTCATGACGGCGCTCATTTTGCGCATATCCTGCTCGTAACCTATCTGACCTGCAATTCCGCACATAATTATTCCCCTTTCTGCCTTCTCCTGTATTGTATGCAGCTTACGGCAGATGGTGAATAAAAACGGCGATCCTTTCGAACCGCCGTATATTTTATCCTTTTCTGAGTTTCCTTGCCGACGTGACCTTCACGACGATAAATGCCGCGATAAGCACTGCGCCCACCCCAGCAAGAACCGCTCCGCAGATCATAAGCTTGTCGCCAAGCGCATTTGAAAACACCTTCGTCATAACGCCGTCGTCGAACCGCAAAGTTTTCATTACCGTTTCGCTTACCGCGTTGGTAATCAAGATCCCGGCGCCTGAGACGAAATACGCAGCGCCTCCGCACATCAGACCCGCGGGAACGCGTCTGGTGATAAGTCCTGCGAGCAAAGGGAACAGCGCTGATAACACAAACGCAGCGATCCAGACCGCAGGTGAAAAAACTACGCGCAGCGTATCTCCCATCACTCCGAGAGCCGTCTGCGGAGCAGCCTGCTGAAGCGCCTCCGCGTTTTCTTTCAGCGCGTTTATCACGTCCTGGTCGAAATCCGCCGGAACTTCCATGCCGGTAACGTCCTTATAGACCTGCTTCGCTCCAAGAATTATGCGCTGGAGCTCTGCGGATATGTCCACGTCGGATTTCCCGCTCATGATGAAATCCTCGTAGGATTGCACGATCTTCGCAATCTCTTTGCTGATGTCCGCCTTCCTGATTATCTCGGCAGCCTGGTCGCTGCTCATTGCACCGCCGGAAAACCTGCTGACTATCCCGGCGATATCACCGGTGATCTCTGACGGGTCAATACCGAACTGCTCTTTTATATTGTCCGGAATAAGGCTGCCTATTTCTATGCTTCCAACGTCAATGCCGGCGATCTGCTCGGATACGGCGTGACTGGAAAGCGCTCCGGAAAAAGTACACAGCACCGCCGCCGTCTGACATACAAACATGGTCAGCATTCCGAACACGACCGACAGGACTACGCTAACAGCCAAGCACATTTTGCGCGGCTTCTTCACGGGAGCTATGACCGGCTCCGCCGCCCCGGCGGAATAATCTTCGGGTTCCTCAGGAGGGATATTCTCAGGCTCCGGTGTGGGCGCCGGAGGAGCGGTGCAGGAAACCGCTTCCTGTTCAGTACCGCCTACGCTGCTTCTGCATACCGGGCAGAACTCCGCGTCGTCGGAGAGCTCTGCGCCGCATTTTTTACACTTCATACCAACACATCCTTTCCATAAATTTCTACTGCATTGTATTATATCACAAAAACGCATGAATGTCAATACATGCACTTATGTATACAAATCTCACAATTTTCTGTTAATTAAGCTCAAAATTCATTGACAACGTCGGTCAGTTTTGGTATAATTGAATTATAGTTTCTTTGAAATTTTGTTTCACGATATCCACTTAAAAGGAGTACATATGAAAAAACAGATAATAAGCGCGGCTCTTGCCGCGGTAATTTCAGCGGGGGTATTCGTCAGCCCCGTTCAGCAGTACGTCGGAACATCTACGGTCGCTTTCGCGGCTGAAACCGTTTCAGCGCCGAAGGCTTCCAGAAAGTCCGGAACCTATTCCAGCTCCGGAACGCTGACTGTGAGACTCACAGCGGACAGCGGCTCGCAGATTTACTACAGCACCGGTGGAAGCTACAAACTGTATACAAAGACGCTGAAAATCACAAAGAACACAACGCTTAAATTCTACGCGCAGAAAAACGGCGCCAAGAGCAAAACTGTCACCGTAAAATACAAGCTCACGCCGAAGGTCAAGGTCACTAACGCCGGCGGCAATTACGACAGCGCCGTAACCGTGAAGCTGTCATCCACTGCTTCCGGGGTGAAGTTCTACTACACTCTCGACGGCAGCAAGCCTACCAAATCCTCCGCGCTCTACACCACCAAGGGAATCACTGTCAGCAAGTCCGCAAAACTGCGCGTGCTCGCCGCAAAGACCGGCTGGTCGGGAAAATACCTTGCCGAGGAATACACTATAAGCGGCTCCGAGGAAACCTCTACCCTTTCCGGCGAAAGCATTCTTGAGGACTACAAGAGCAAGTACGCCTACAATACGCTGACCGCGAAGCAAAAGAAACTGTATGAAGTTATCTACAATGGTGCGGCGGCTCATAAGGACAACCTCAATGTCGCGGGGGAGGGTTTCACCGAAAACGACATGGACAAGGCGTACTGGGCGTTCGACTACGACAATCCCCAGTTCTTCTGGCTTGCAAACGGCTACAGATTCACCACAATGGGCGGCGAGATAATCAGTGTAAACATGGTATATTCACGCTCAGCAGCTGAGGCAGCAAAGATTCAGCCCCTGTTTGACGCGGCGGCTCAGAAGGTGATAGACAAGGCTCTCGCGCAGGACAACCTGTTCGACCGGGTGCTTGTTATCCATGACGCCATTACTGAAATGACCACCTACAACGCCAAGGCTCCCAGCTACAAGTCCGAGGCGGACGGTCCCCTTGTTTACGGAGAGGCTCTCTGCGAGGGTTACGCGAAAGCGTTCATGTACCTCTGTCAGTCGGTCGGGATACAGTGCTTCTGCGTTGCGGGCTACGCCGGTGAGGATCACATGTGGAACATGCTCCAGCTTGACGGGGAATGGTATCACATGGACATCACCTGGGACGACTCCGGCACATACGAGTATTTCTGCGTTCCAGATTCACAGATGTTCGCCGACCACACACTGCGCAATACATTCCCAGTACCCAAGGCTACAGCCACCAAGTATTCCTACAGCGAAGTAATGGGCATCACGACCTACACCGACGTAAACAGCGCGTACAATGGTCTGGTCGAGCAGGCGGCGAAGAACTACAAGAACGGCGTCTATGAAACGACCATCTATGTAAAGCAGGGAATTATGAACAGCCTGATGGCAAAGGTGAACCAGCAGCAGTTCTTTGCAGACCTCCGAGAACAGGGCTGCGACAGCAACGGCTGGAGATCAAGCAGCACCAGCAAGTCCCTCACGATAACGCTGACCTGACGTTCAGGCGCAGCGCAGTGCCGCTTCAGCAATAGCACACGCAGACAGTATCGCCAGATAGACCAGGAACCGCAGGGTATACTCCCCGGCGGCGGGGCTTGTCGAGACGATACTGTTTTTGTCAGAGGACACCAGCCGCAGAAGCTGCGACGACATTCCCGAGGAAGTCCCCGCAGCGAATATCACGGCGGCGGCGCACCCGGCACAGCCAGGCGCAAGACGTAATGCGTTCATTCCCTCAATCGTGAACGCTCCGGCGAGGGCAGCTCCGGTTCCAAGCCCGCAAATAAGCGGAGCGGCCCACACCAGCAGCCTTCCAAGCGCGAAAAAACCGCAGACGTACTCTGAAATCAGGAACGCCGCTCCCCAGAAAAGCCGACGCAAAAGCAGACCGAGAAAATCTCCGGAGCCGCACAGCAGGCTCCCGGAAATATCCGCGCCAGGTGCGGAAGCCGCGATGTAAATTCCCAGAATAAGCCCGGCGGCGGTCAGGAACGTGTACAGCATAGGAATTCCGCTGCGGCGGCGATAGGCGCTCCGCGCGGCTCGGGGAAGCTCGGCGGTTTCCGGGATTCTTTCGGAGGGTGTGATATCCCGTTCGGCGGAATCCGCAGAGTCCGATTCATCTGGGTCGTAAGGCATAAAAATTATTTCGGATTCCGGAGCCTCGGTTTTTTCGCAGGATACACCCGGAATATCGCGGGGTTTCGGTTTCTGTTTTCCGGTGGCTCCGGAAATGGCACCAGCGCGGAAATTCGTGTAGTTCATGGAATACGTCAGGTAGTTTTCCCGTGGCTCCGGGGAAGGTTTGTCCGGATTTTTTGGCTGGGTCATCAGAATGGTGTTTTCCATATTTCAGCATCTCCATTGGCAGCATTCTCTTTTTTAGATGTATATGCTGTCCGGACAGGTTTGATAACTCAAAGGCGGTGACAACATGAAGACTTCAGAGGAAGCGGCGCTCGGCAGGGTGCTTGCAATATCGCGCGAGGCGTACTCCGCGGTGAAAAACGGCGAAACAGAGCTGAATCAGGTGGCCCTGCTGGACGCACTTTCCGCAGCGCTGTCCCACGTCAATAACGAAAAAAAGCCCCTTGCAAAGTGCATGAGAGCTTTAAAATCAGAGATAAAACGTGCCGGAAAGCCATTTTACGAGCGCGTGAAACCACAGTTTTCACCGATCGTTCCGATACCGCAGTTTGATTTCACAACGGCTATGAAGCACATTCCTGCAATAATTTACGGCAACGACCAGATATGCCAGAAGCTGGTCAGCGGCGAAATCGACAAGGCGTGCTCAATGGCTGACGCGATGAAGAGTTACCCGGGATTCCTGTACGGAGAATTCGAAGCGCTGACCCCGGCGCAGTTCTACGAGCTGGTATTCGGATACTACCCCAAGATTTACGACGAACCATTCATGGAACAGATGAAAGAACTGTTTAATTAAGTGAGCCTGATAAAACAGGCTCCATGACTTCGCATAGCTGCGCAAAAACGGCGCTGTAAAAGAAAAGGCTGCATCCAGAAAAAGAAAGGATGCAGCCTTTTTTGTGGTATAATGTAATTGTGCAAAAACAAAACCCACAAGAACATTATACAGCATATCAGCTGAAATTACCAGTAGAAATTGAAAAAATAATAGAAATTTCAGACCCGGTATATAGTTACAGTGAAGTGATGGATCATATTGACCTGAATAAATACCTGACGATTGAGGAGCGCAGGCCAGGCCGTCCGAGATATGATCAGAAAACTTTGCTGAAAATAATACTGTTTGCGTTCATGGAGAACGGATATGCGTCGGTAAGGGAGATCGAAAAATACTGCAAGACTGACATACGATATATGTGGCTGTTGCAGGATAATCCGCCGCCAAGTCACATGACGATAGACAATTTCATGAATAAAACTATGCTTGAGAATATCGACAGGATATTTGCAGATGTCAACGAATACATATTTCAAAAAGGAACAGGTGGATCTGAACCACGTTTACAT
>CDYQ01021431.1_pt1 | contig 137520 bp, 118 predicted proteins | sample 557451 | NCBI WGS metagenome assembly CDYQ01 (sample SAMEA3182059, study PRJEB8094) | gut metagenome | biome: human; feature: gut; material: Stool; isolation source: human stools | place: Canada | collected 2012-11-26
TACTACGACCTTAAACGCTCTCAGGGGCTTAACCATTACGGCGCTCTTGGTCATGTCGCTCATAAGCTCACCAGAGTTATTTTTAAGCTCTTGACTTCTGATACACCTTTCAATCCTGCCAAACTTGTCGCTTAATTTTTGGCGCTTTTGTCTATTGACTTTTCATAGCTGGTCTTGTATGAAAGCCGCTCAAGCAGTTTCGTTCTTCTCTGCAAATGTTCATTCTGAACCGTAGATTCCTTGATGAATACCAGGTCATTGCACCTGTCATGTTCCCTCTTTATGTCCTGAGGAAAGAATAATTCGCGATTGCCCGTAAGGTCAAATCCAAGCTTCTCCGCTGCCACGACATAATCTATGAAGAAAATACCTACACCGGATTTACGTTGCATTTTTGTCCGCTGCTTTTCAAGATAGTTGCTAAGACGAACAATGGGTAACCGATATTTAAGCATAATCTTTGAAACCTCGCTTAAATGCTCAGCGCATTCGTTACAAAGCTTACAAAATGCCTTAATATCTTTTTCCGTCAGCCCAAGTTCTCTCCACACTTTTACCTGAAAAACAGAAACATCAATTTCAGCGAAAAAAGGAAGAATTGTTTTGCTCACGCCGAGATATTTATACGGCTTGTTTGAAGAGCATACTCCAAGCCCATCGGCAGCGCCATAACCATAAATAATTGACTCTGCAAGACTATGTAAACCCTCTTTACCAAGGTTTTCTACAACGGGAGCCGTTTTCAAGCCATTCAGCAATTCTATGATGTGCCTGTTCCACTTTTCACAGAGAGGTGCAATGTCCATGTTCTGTATAGTTGGTATCCCAGTTGCGTGCACCAGTTCAGCGAGATTTCCCGGCCAGCATGCTCCGAGATTAACATACCGAATAGATCTCCGACTAACTTTCTCCCATTCAGCTCTCTTTTCATAAACCGAGTCAAGCGCTGCAATTTGCTGTTCACGAACAATTTCCCAAAAATCACGGCGGTATTCGGTTAATTCATCTTTTCTGTTTATTTCGCCGGTGTCAATGTCATACTCATAGCGTGTTATAGAAAAGAAGTATCGGCTAAGGAACTTGCCATCCGATAATATCTGATGATATACGGTGTCACAGCTTTTCGCCCAGTCTATCTTACTGGCGCAATATGCTGTATAACGTTTTGCGCGTATATTAATACACTGAATTTCTGCTCCGCACACAGGACACATTCTTTTGGCGTAATCCCTAACTCCGTCCAATTGCGATTCGTTCTTGCATACAGAGCACTTGCCCTTCTGAGTATGCTTGTGGGAATAGCTATAAAACCACGGAGCCAATTTGAGCCGCTCGGTAAATATCCATTTCTTCATATTCTCGGGGGTGTCAGAATATGGATACATAAGATCCCTAACCCTAGCATTGCGGCGCTGTGTGGCTTTCTTGATTTTATCGTTAAAGAAATCAACCTGATAATCTGCCAACCAGCTTAACATACACTTAGGAGTGAAAGTGGAATCATGTACATCATATCCTGCAAAAGCGTCAAATCGTTTCAGGAAATCTCCTATTGTCTTATCTGCATCACCATAGGGAAATGCATATGCGTCTGCGAAACCACTCCGTAAAGTCCATGAAAAACTGCAATACCAATCGTAGCCCCATCGTGTCGAAACATTTCCATTGCCTATCTTGAACTCACCACGCTTGAATGCGCCATCACCGAGGTACGCCTCGCTTGCCATTTCCCCGTTCTCGGTAAGAAAATGCCTCTCTCCCAGCGTCCATTCATTTTCTTTTTCGGTGGGCAAATAGAGGCATACGGATAAGACGCAAGTATGCTTTTTAGTGAATACCGTTTCAGCAGTATACACACCAGTTGATTCATAGTTCCTGCTATATCTTGACTTTGATGCTTTCATTTTGAAGGTGATGTTCTCGGTGAACATTGTTCCTGACAGTTCCTTGTATGCTATCATACCAGCACCGCCTTACAGAAGATCATCAAAGCTGATGACAGGTTTCTTGGCGCTCATCTGCACAGGAATCGGCAGCGGCTTTCCCGCTGACACGCTTTCTTCTTTTATGCCGAAATATCCACGAACCCACTTCCAATGCTGCTCTTCTGATATCTTGGATACACCGTAATTCTTGACCTTGGCCTCATTAGCCTTGCCTTTCTTGAAGCAAAACTCTAAACACTCCTCTAAGCTGAGTTTCTTTTCAAGAATTCGCGTATCAAGTTCTGGGTCACTGCAAGCAGTGAGATACTCAAATATCTCACGCTCCATATCGTTGCTCGGTTCTCCGAGCTGCTTAAGTGTTTCGCTGTTCATAAAATTCCTCCTATATAGCACCCCGATTGATTTCGCGCGGCTTTTTGGGCTTTGCGCCGCTCGTGTCCGGGGTAATTGACCTGTTTTGTTGCCTGAACCCGCATTACTGCTGAATTCGTTTGTATCTGGCTCTACTCGAGCCTGATCATTCTGAACCTTGCATAATCCCGACCTGTGACAGGGTTCTGACCTATCTCATAATCGATGATCTTAAACTTCGGATACACCTTGCTCATGATTGCTCTGACCTCGTCGTTTCGTGCAGCGTCTTGGATCTTCCGCATGGTCTTTCTTGATACCTTGTTGTCATCGGTGGTGATTTCCGGACGCTTGAGGTTATGCGAACCATTCCAGCTGCGTTCCCATTTCTTCTTTGTATCCTTGGATTTCATCAAGTAGACTGCAAGAGAGGTAAAGGTACCATCACTGTCTAGCTGCAAACGCTTGCTGTTCGTATGTTCGCCACACTTCCACAGCCGCTCAACCTCATCTCTTGTAACTTTACCGTTCCCGCTATTGATAACCAGGTGATAATGGAAGCGTGCTTCGTCGTTCACGCCTTCAATCACATATAAGTACCTTAATTCAAGACCGTTCTTAACATACAAACGCCTTAAGCACTTTATGTAATTTGTGAACTCCCTCTTACGTTCAGGAATGCTCTTTTGTATGTACTCATTGTCAAATGTCAGGGAAACGAGATAATCACCCTCGACAAAGTTGTTGAACAAGAGCCATCGGAAGTGCTTTCGGCTGTTTTTATCATTAAGACTCTTGATTTTAGGAGGAGATGCCCGAGTGCGTGTTTTCCTTCGCTGCCTTACTGCTTCCTGCTCTTCCTCCGAATACTCGAAAAGCTCCACCTCTTTGTATCGACTGTTCCGAGCGTCGAATGCCTTTTCCCGGATAAAATTCCGTCTCACTATCATTTCCCCCTGACTGTCGAGGGAGTTTTCCGCTTGAAGAATGAAATGTCCGAAAAGTTAATACTCATTACAAGGCCGTCAAAGCGGCTCTACCGCCGCTTTTTTTGAAAACTCCCTATTGACTTTTAAAGGGAAATGATGTATAATTTAAGTAGGATATTTTTAATTCATTTCCCTGTTTTGTTTCAGCCTTGAGTCTTTGCTCAAGGCTTTATTTTTTTGTGTTCGGCTCGTCATTGCTGCCAAAGTAGCAGTGAACTACCGATGTTTCGTAGCCGCTGAAGAACCTGCACTCGTTGCAATGCTCCATGCACACAGGTGCCGCAAATCGCGGACATCTTACCCAGGATACTACGTCATGGTTCGCGCCCTTCTTGCAGATTGGGCATATCTGTGTTGCCATTATGTACCGCTGCCTTTCTTCCAGTCATCAGCGCCGTCCGGGTCCTTGCCCTCGGCTATGCGGCGGTTGCGGATCCTGCCGACCACGAAGCTGGTGCATTCCTCAAAGTACCGCGTCCAGGCGAAAATTTCTTCGGCAGGCAAGTAACGGATATCATTTTCGCTGAAAGCGATTGCAAAACGGAAAATGGTGCCGACCTTTTTCCGCAGCATCAGCGGATAGTTGCCGCAAAGCTTGTCCAGCGCAATCCAACCACCAAGTTCGCTTTCAGGGACAGCCGACAAAGGAGTACGCGCCGGCGGCTCCTTCGGAGCAGGGGTTGAGGGCTTCAGCGGTTCTTCCGGCACATCAAACTCCGCGTACTCAACGAACACCGGGGTAATGAACGGACTTTCATAGTACTTGTCCGCCATGCGCGCGCCTATTTTCGCACCTTTCTCATTCTTATATACTTTAGTAGCAGCGGAAAGCGGTTCAAACCTTGAAACCTGGTTCCCGGTGACTTCGCTTATTGCCAGTCCAGCAAAATACTTGGGTTTTCTCTCAGAGTCATCAGGATCATCGACCGGAACATTGTCCGCCGACTCATCAATTGGAACCTTGTCCTGTATGAGCCACACATTGTGCAGCGTTTTCTTCTCGCTCATCGCCATGTCCTCTCATTTCTGTTGCGCTTGGCTTTCCTGGCTTCCGCAACCGAATCCTTTATTGTCCCTTCAATGATCCACCACAGCACCGGCAGAAGAACAAACACTGCCTCGCCACCCACGCTGTTGGATATGCGTTCGGCATTTGCGGAATCGTTCGCCAGCGTGAAGAGGATCAATCCGCACATCGTGATTATCGCGTACTTAAGTACTGTTTCGGCTCTTGTGCGCCTTTTGTTTTTCCTCATCTTGTTCACCGTCCTTATGCTGCTACGAGGCTTGTCCTACTTTTGCAATCGATTGCAAAGCCAGCAAATCACTGCAATGTGATGTGTCTGTATCCACCGGGTTAAAGTTCTCGTCATAGTGGGCGGTTCCGGCAAAAGTTTGCGTAATGCTCTCGTCGTCGTAGTCGCCAATGACTTTCTTTTCGATGAGGGTAACGCGCTTGGATTCTTTCCCCCAAGCATGCATCTCAAAGCGATATTCGATACGATCAAAGTAAATATGAGCCTTGAGCCACTCGTCGCCCCGGCGCTTCGTGTACTTGATTTCATACTTTCTGTATTCGCCTGCTTCTTTGAGTTCGCGCTTAAGTTCTGCGAGTTTCTCCGGAGCTGTCCACTCCAGATAATTGTAAAGGATTCGAACGAGCCTTTGCTTTCCAAAATAGTTAGGCATAATTTCTCCTTTCTTATGGCTTGCCGTAATGTCAGGGCTTTGAGGCAAGCTGCTTTTCGCGGGCTTTGCGATCGCACGAATCGCCCCAGATTTTGCCGAGTTCCTTGAGGATATCATCAACCTCTTTCTGCGTCTGAACGACGAAGTTGTCTGCTATCCACCCGATCTCTTTTCCGTTCTCATCGTAGACGTGCTCGACGATATGCGGCTTGAGTTCCAGTATTTCTTTCGGGGTCGGTCGTGCCATGATAATCACCTCCGTTCATTGTATGACATTGGGGCTTGTTCACTTGCTTGCCTCTTATCAGTTTGAAAGCGCCTTGCAGACGTCAATTATTGCTCCCAGGGCGCTGTCACACTCAATGCCAACTGCCTTGTTGCGCTTGCCGCTTCCCGGAGCAAAGTGTATCACCGCAGTGCGCCCGCAACCTTCCTCGGTCACCTCGATATAATCAATTTCCTTGCCTGCTCTAGTGCTCCGCAGAGCGTATGTCAAAGTGTAGAGCGCTTTTTTAATGTTCTCCATACATACACCTTTCTTACGCACCCTTGTTGTCATTCTTGCTAGGCTTTTTTGCTGAAGCAGCCTCCCTTGCAAGACGGTCTATAAGTAGCGCCTTTATTGTTTTACGGTTGAGATCGCTTGCGCAGTTCGCGAGTGTAAATGCCTCGCGCTCATTCTCCGTCATTCCCTTTGCTGATATTGCTTCCTCATACATCTCTCTGATGAATTCGGCTGTTGAAAGCACCCAGCGCAGGATCTCTGCCGTGTTTCCGGTATCGACTACCTTGCGGTATTCGATGGTAAGCTCATTGAGCTTGTTGTTCAGTTCTGCTGTTGTCAGCACTGGTTTTACCTCCTGATAAGTTCTTCAACGGAAATATTGAGTACCTTTGCGAGGTAGATTATCTCAATGTCCGTTACAAATCTCTGTCCGGACTCGATACGCTGTACAGCGTTCTTGTCGATGTCCAGACCGTTAACGATAAGTCTGTTGGAAAGTTCGTGCTGCGAGATTCTTAATCCCTTGCGGAGCTCCTTGACCTTTATGCCGCAGATGTTGTTTCTGCCGTCGGGGGTTCTGTTTGTAAACATGTTGGGTTCACCTCCCATCTTTCCTTAAATATATTGCGGTTTACGAAAAAGCTGTTGTATCAAGCGCCTATCGCCGTAAGCTCCTCGACCGACACACCGCAGACCTCTGCAATCTTCTTAAGCTTGCGCGGGTGTACGTTTGCTGAATCAGTCTCATACTTGTACACCATAACCTCCGAAACACAGAGTTCCTCGGCGAGCTTAGCCCGGCTGATACCTGCCTGCATTCTGGCAAGTTTGATGTTCTCGCCTATTGTTTTGCCGCTCATTGTAATTGTCATTTTCTCACCACCTTGTCTCTTGTGCAATTTACAGCTTACATCTATTGACATAACCTATCCTATGTGTTATAATGTGGTTAAGTTCTTTAACCTTGCTTATATTATACTCGCAAGTGCGAACATTGTCAAGTGAAATATATTCGTTTTTGCGAGATTTGGCATATTACAACAAATTATAGCAATGGCATTTGTTGAAAAACAACAAATGCCGCCCCGAAGGGCGGCTAGGAGAAAAATTATGTGGATTTACGATAGTCCTATTGGAAAGATTGAAATCAAGTTTGATCGCAATGTGAAAAAATATGCCTTATGGCTGGGCGATGAATGTGGAGGGTTCTATCCTACTCCCGAAGCAGCAGCCGATGATGTTTATACTCAGACTAGTGGCATTGACGCTATTGATTATCTCAAAGACTCAAAATCAAATATTCTTCCACATGACTTGGGAGACTGGAACAAAATACCGGATTAACAATCAAGCATAGGGATTGTATTCTCCAAAGCTGTAGAGTCTTTTCCAGGCCAGCATGGTTAAGTCCAGCAGTCTAATAAAGTTCAGCAGATCATCAACGTTCTGGTTGTTCACACAAGTTTTGAGAACTAACTCCGTTATATTACCAACTGTTCGCTTAAGCATACGCTCTGTATCTATGTCGATAATTTCACCGTACTTTCCAGTGACAAAGTCAAACCTCTGAGCTGCGCAAAGACTGTTCATAAGCGCTTTGGTGTACAATACAAGGGTTTCAGGATCACAAGAATCTTCTTTTGTCTTTTCATCAACTTTGCTTGAGAGATTTTTAATAATCTCGTTGATTGAAGACTTAACAGATTCGTCGATTTGGGCTTTAGTGTTCATAATTTACTTCTCCATTCTGCCATATCAGGCGTTATATTGATTGTGAAAGAAGGTGCGATATGTTAGGCACGGGCACGACTTGTTTTTGTAAAACGATTCAAACAGAAAGAGCTGTAGTAATTCATCTGAAATCACTGACCGATGATACAATAATCGGATATGATTGCGATTACCCATACTGCTATCAATATCTGTGTACTTTGCCAAAGGAATACCCTGTTGGTCAATCCTTAACAGTATGCCAAAAGAAAAAGGATCATTCTAATGATTGACTAGCTAATCAATCAATTAATATCAGGTCTTTATACTTGGGCTTAAATTCATAAAACTCTGCCCACGGAGCAGGGAGGTTGGGTATAGTGTTGGTGGTTATGCAGAAATTGCAGGCTCTTATTCTGAGCGTCAAGATGGGATTTAAATTTCTCATGGGGTCAAACTCGAACGAAACAGACTCTACAAGTTCTATTTCTTTTCCATCGATATAAACCGTTGTTCCACTGCCATTTGAGCGTATCTCTACAAGAGGTGCTGCATTAGTTCTTTTCACTGATTCATTCATACTCATACTGTTTTCTCCATTCTGCCAATTACGGCTACCAATAGTTCACGTAGGGTTCCGTGTTATTTACATTATACTCGCAAACGCGAGAGTTGTCAAGGAGGATTTACTATGTCTGAAAAAAATGTTGTAAAAGTACCAATCTTAATGAAAATTCTCGAAAAGCGAGGAATGGCTAATCAAATATCCAAAGCTACTGGAATTTCAACTGGAAACATAAGCGATTGGAAAAGTGGAAAATCCGCACCAAACCTTGAGGCAATAGCCAAAATTGCTGATTACCTAGATTGCTCAGTAGATTATCTTTTGGGGCGAACCGATAATCCCCAATCCCATATTAGGACTACAGAGGTCAACAATGAACTTCTCAGCCTAATTAATCAGCTCTCCACTGAACATCAGGAACTCGTTTTAGCTCAAATCAAAGGGATTTTAAGCATAAAGAAAAACCCGCCGCCAAAAGGCAACGGGTAAAATAATCAGTTACTTTCCAAGCAGTGACAAGATGAACTCTAAAATTGATTTTTGTTCATCTTCTGAAAGCAGTTGAAAATCAAAGAGAATGGCTTTCTCCAAATCGTTCAACCCGCTTATATCCATATAGTCCTCTTCGGATTTGTGGTCAAGCATGAGTGTCAATATGCTCCTTTCAAAAAAAGTCACTACCGGTAATGCTGATATGATTATAGCACATTTTTGTCGAATAGCATTAGTTTTGTTACAAAATATCATTATTTGTTATAGCAATGCAATTTTATTTACGTTGAAAGGAAGCATAAAAATGAAAATCAACGACTTCGGCGGGTGGAATGCCGATATACACTCTGATATTGAACAGATCAAGCGAATTGTAAAGGCAACCGAAATAAAAAAGAAAGACGCTGATGTTTCAAAGGACATGGAATGTGGAACTATTTGTGGCTCAAGAGGTACATATACTGTTAGCTTAAGGAACTGTGATTGTGTAGACTTTGCAATGAGAGGACTACCATGCAAACACATATACAGAGTTGCCATAGAGTGTGGCTATATAACTGATCTTCCCAAATACTCTGCTGAATCCGCCGCTCTTTTTTGATACTGAATCTGAAATAAAAAAGTATACAGATCTTTATTTCAAGGGAGCTATTAAAGGCGATTTATTTATACAGATCATCAATGCACTCAGCAAAATTGATAACAAAAAAACGGTTAAAAAACAAATAGAACAGATTACCTTTGATGATATAAACGATCAGCCTATCACCAACGAAGCCGAACAGAGTGCCGAAGATAGCTTCGCGTGCTGCAGTTCTTATCGCAAATGTTCTGAATTAAAAGAGTGTGTTTTCAAGAACGATGAAAACCATGCAGGCTGTTTATATAGAAAGAACCTTGAAAAAGGGCTTATCTTTTACGGTAAAAATGCGGTTGACTTCGATGCGAATACTTACAGCTCTATTAAGAATCGATTTATATCTCTATCTCAAACAGACAGAGAGCAAATATTCCGTGTAATTTATCAGGTAGTCAGATCTCTAACAACAGCGTTAGAATTTTTCTGCCCATATGAAAAGCCGTTGTATAATGCTTTGAATTGTGAAGGGATACCAGTACTGGGCATCGTATATTCTAACAATTCAGATAATTATCTGCGGCATCTTTCTATAAAACAATTTAGAGATTTGACTAAATATGCCGGATTATCTGATACGGTTAAGTTTTCCAAACGTGTTGACGCTCTTACTGCGTTTACTGAGAAAGAAGAATTAAAGAAGGCCGTACTGGATAATTATATCCTGATCAACATTTCAAGAGACAAAGTCAAATTCATTAACGAGTTGTTCTTCGACTTCCGTTCTGAATATAAACACATAGTTCTTTTGGATCTGATTGAGAAACGGTTTAGTTAATTGTGCATTCGATTGCAAAACGCTTATAAAAGTTGTGTAGTATCCACATTTTTTAACTTATTGCAATCCTGTTTTGGATAGGAGGTTATTATGAAAAAATTAAAAAAGGCACCAAAAAAATTAAAAAGCGTTAATGAAATCCCAAAATTTAGTGACAAACATGGATTTGACTTATTTAAAATAAAAAAATGCTGGAAATACTATTTTAAAAAAACAAAAAGAAATGTTTCTTCCGCACTTGACTATACACTTAATTACATTGACCAATGCTATATTGGCAAACAGTATTCTCCAAAAATGGATGAAGAGGAAAAAATAAAAAACAAAAACAATTTACTTCTTAGATTCAACGAATTGAGTAAAAAGCACAAATATTCGTATTCTATAATATCTTCTGTCGCAGGCTCATTTTTAATTTCTTTCCTATTTCTGTTACTTCAAATACATGGTGATGAGGAACTGACGTTTTGGGATCAGATTTTTAAATCTATTAATTCCATGTTTGAAGAATTGGCAAAAGCTGATATTATTACTTCAATAGTTTTATTACCATTAATATTTATAGTTATTTGTATACTGCTGGTGGTTCCTTTTTGTATTTTAATAGTTACATATGTTATTTTAGATGCATTGTACTATTCAAATTATCGAAATATGGTTGTTCCATATGAAAGGAAAGTAATTCTTAAGACATTACAATCTTATGATGGAAGATATAAAGAATTAGATTAGTGGGGTGACTATATGAGATATGTTATATACCTGCGAAAATCCCGCGCCGACCTTGAAGCAGAAGCGCACGGCGAGGGCGAAACCCTTTCCCGGCACAAAACTGCCCTGCTGGAGCTCGCCCGGCGTATGGGAATCACTATAAGCGCCACATACGAAGAAATAGTATCTGGTGAAACGATAGCCGCTCGTCCTCAGATGCAGCGGCTCCTTTCGGAAGTCGGAGCTGGTGAGTGGGACGGCGTGCTCGTCATGGAAATCGAGCGTCTTGCCCGTGGTGATACCATGGATCAGGGACTTGTCGCCCAGACGTTCAAGTACTCCGGCACGAAGATCATCACGCCGCTCAAGACATTCGACCCTCAGAACGAGTTTGACGAGGAATACTTCGAGTTCGGACTATTCATGGCGCGGCGCGAATTTACCACGACCAACCGCCGGCTTGTCCGAGGCAGAGAGGCATCGGCGAAAGAGGGCAAGTATGTCGGCAGCGTTCCGCCTTACGGATACCGCAAGGTCAAGATTCCGAATGATAAGGGCTTTACCCTGGAGATCGTAGAAGAACAAGCAAAAGTTGTCCGCATGATCTTCGAGTGGTATGCCGAGGGCGCAGAGGTCAACGATCAAAAGAAAAGGATCGGACCGTACACCATTGCAGTACGCCTAAACGAGCTGGGCATTAAATCAGCTGGCAAAAAGGATTACTGGACGATTTACGGCGTACAGAATATGCTTATCAATCCCGTGTACATCGGTAAAATACGGTGGGGATACCGCAAAGTCAAGAAAACAGTCACCCCGGAAGGCATGAAGAAGAAATCAAGGGAGTTCGCACAAGACGGTGACTACATTGTTGTCGATGGGCTCCACGAACCGATACTGTCCGAGGAGTTGTTTTACAAAGTGCAGAACCTTATAGCTGCTAACCCGCCTACACCTATAAAATATCGACATAAAAATATTAATCCATTTGCTGGCTTAATTTTCTGTGCCAAATGTGGACACTGCATGAATTATCGCAGGGGATATGGCAGACAGCCTGATTACATTGGCTGTTACACTGCAGGTTGTAAGAATAAAGCGTCTCGATTTGATCTTGTTGAACAGCGAGTATTAAGTATCCTCAATAGCTGGGTAAAGGACTACAGCGTTGATAAGGCACAAATTAAACATGAAGCCGACCTTAACGCCGAACTGTCGAACGCTATCAGTCTTGCCGAAAAGGAAATTGAAACCCTGCAAGACCAGCTCGACAAAGTGTACAGCTTTTTTGAACGTGGCACATACACCGAAAAGATATTCAAGCAGCGTTCCTCGGCCATCGAACAGCAGATCATGGAAATTGGCGAAAAAATCGACCGCTTGAAAGCCGAGCACCAGCAGGTGCTTGAACGCCAGAATGTTCAAGCAGAGTTCGTTCCATCAATAAAACACCTCCTTGAAATCTATGATACTCTTGAGCCAGTCGAAAAGAACAAGTGGCTCAAACAGATAATAGACCGTATTGTGTACGAAAAAAATGCCGATGGCAAATACCATAATGTAGATCCAGGAGACTTCACAATTGGCATATTACCGCGCTTGCCTAAGAGAGGCAGTTAATTTTATGCCCATGTATGATATCCTTTCGGGTCACATTCATATGTCATTATAATAACGTAATCGACTATCCTGCCCTGCTCGGCATAATCGTGAGCCTCGTACAGTACGCCCGGCTGGTCTGCGGATATCTTCGGGGCAAGCGCTGACATCACGATGAAGCCTTCGTTGTGCAGACGCTCCGTGAGCCGCTCAAGGAACGCATTGTAGCGCTCACGGTCGTCCGGCGCGATGTACTCAATATCCATATTCACGCCGTAGTAGTTCTTTCCGGTAAGCTCCGACAGGATATTCCCGATGAGCCTCTCCTGAAGCTCTTCGTAAGCAAGTACCCCGGAGAGCGCTTCCGTGCTGAACCCCTCGTCAAAGATGTTCGTAACCACCATTATCGGCATTACCGCAGAGCGCTGCGCCCGGAATATCAGATCGCTGTCGTCAGGAGAGACCAGCTCCGCAGTCGGGGTCAGCTTATAGCTGAACGGGCTGAGAAATGTCAGGAACGGCAGCACGCAGTTGAGCGAATTCGTATTTATGCTCGGATAGGCGTAGCCGTTCACAAGTATCGGACGCCGCTTTTCCCGCCGCGCCACCGGTATCATCACCGTATCACCAGGCCGGAGGTTCAGCGGATTCAGCCCGGGATTCGCCTTGATAAGCTCATCAAGAGGCACGCCGTACTCCTGCGAGATTGAGAACAGAGTCTGCCCCTCGTCAAGAATGTACCTCACGGAATCCACATTGATAAGAAGATTCTGCCCCGGCACCAGCCGTGACATGTCGCTAAGCCCGTTGTCCGCCGCGATCCGCAGCGGAGAAAGTCCGTACCGCCGGGAGATGCCCGCAAGGGTGTCCCCCGGTTTAACTGTATAGATCAGCATTTCTTGCTCCTTTCAGGTCGCCGGAAGCTCCCGCCGCGCGCCGACAATGCGTATTCCCTCGGCCGCGGCGTAGCTGTAAGCCGACAGCCGCCGATTGCGCGAATCGTAGGAATGCGAACATATAAATATGTTCTCCGGCACGGCGGGATAGAAAATGTAGGAAATAATAAGCGAGTGATACAGCCGCCCTTCAGCGTTCCGGAGCTGTATAACGTCTCCGGGACTCAGCTCCGACAGATCCGCGCTGACGCCGTAGGGACCTGCCCCGCCGTTGTTCAGCAGGAATCTCCGGAGAAGCTCCACACTCGTCCAGGAGGGCGCGCGGTCGTCCGGGTTTATGTAGTACCACCCGTTTTCCGGGGCGTAGTTCATTACGCCGCAGCCCGCGAACAGGCACTGAGATACATAATTAGTACAATCTCCGCCGATGTCCTCAAAGTCGTAGTACCTGGGATTTCGCGACAGCGCCCAGCGAAGCGCGTACGCCACCGCCCGGAATCTGTCGTAGCCTACAGGAATAAGCATTTGTATCACCTCTTTCAGAACATTATATGCGATTCCCCGCCCCGGGTTACAGCTGCTGGTAATTCATCTGGAAACAAAATTCAAATTATCACTAGCTAAATGTTAAGATTCCGTTAAGCATATTTTGCAGATTCTCGGACTTCATGCGCTTCAAGCGCCGTCAGACGGTACTGTTATCGCATTTGCAGGAATTCCGCCGGATATATTGTTGTCGAAAATCATTTCTAGAAATTTCCAAAAACCTATTGCAATAATATCCAGATTATGGTATTATTAAGTTACCGAAAAACACCAGGTAATCCCGAAACAGCCAGATTATAGGAACAAGAGTTCAGAGCGTGCCGTAAATCGGTTGGGCGGCACGAATCAGCGTGACGGGGGAATAAACAGACAGAATACAGGAGGAAAAATCATGAACAGCAAGATCAAAGTACTTATCGGAAGCGACACGGCGGACTGCGGAATGGCATGGGCAGGCGCTCTCAAAGGGGCAGGAATGTACGCGATAACCCGCCGCTGCGACGGAAACGCGGTGCTCAGCTCCATAAAGTCGGAGGCTCCGGACGTAGCTGTGCTTGAAGCGAAAATGCCTTTCTGCGACGCGGTGGAGGTAATACGCCGCCTGAAAATGGAAAAGAAGTACTGCCCGAACGTGCTGATAGTATCCGGCAGCGACGACCCCCGCCTTGAGCGCGACGCCATAAACGCGGGCGCAGCGGGCGTAATGGTGAAGCCCATTGATCCGCAGTACCTGGTGAGCCGCGTTGAAAGACTGTGCACTCCCTGCGGCGACGAACCGGAGGCTGTTCCCGACGAAACCGACCTTGAGTGCGCCGTAACAGAGATAATCCACCAGGTCGGTATTCCCGCTCATATCAAGGGGTATCACTACCTCCGCACGGCGATAATGCTGTCAGTCAACAACGACGAGATGATAAACTGCATCACGAAGCTGCTCTACCCAACTGTTGCAAAGCGTTACCAGACCACAAGCTCCCGTGTGGAGCGAGCTATCCGCCACGCCATAGAGATAGCATGGGACCGCGGCGATATCGACGTACTCACCAGGATATTCTCCTACACGGTACACACCACAAAGGGCAAGCCCACTAATTCCGAATTTATCGCGCTCATCGCGGATCATCTCAGGCTGAAGTTCAAGCAGAAGGGCGCTGTTCCGGCATACTCACAGAGATAATGATTACAGGGGCTGCGTAAAGACGCAGCCCCTTCAAGTTTGGTTAATTCGGAATTATTGTGCCGCCTTCGGCGGTTATTTAAATTACGGGCAGGCAATGAACCCGACATTGCATATTAACGGCTTTTTCAGACGCAAAAAAATCCCGCCGCGGTTTATCCTGCGGCGGGATAGTTATTCAGTGAACTGAATTATGCGAGGGAGTACTCAGCAACGATAGCGTCGACGATCGGTGAGAACTCAGCAGAAGTCTGAGTCCAGGAAGAGCCGTTCTCTACAACGTCCATAACAACGGTTGCGAGCTGGCTCTGGAAGTCAGAGTTGAAGCCGTAAGCGTCCTCGGTGATGAAGCTGAAGTTTGCGGGATCGCACATCTCTCTCCAGAGGTCGTATTCCTGCTCGCCCCATGTGATCTGCCACTTCTCCTTACCGACGTTGCTGCCCTTCTCGAAGTAGATCTTCTCAGGCTGGCAGTGATCCTTCTTTACCTGTGCCTGGATAGTCGGGTCAACATCGTAAGCTCTGTTCAGGTTGATGAACTCGATAGCGCCGTCGATGTTCTTAGCGCCCTTGGGAACAAGGTAGCCGAATGTGTCGTAGCCCTGATAGTAAGCGTCAGCCTGTGTATCTCTCGGGAACGGAACAAATGCGAAATCGGAAACGGTGTCGAAGATATCGTTATCTACGCCCTTCGGGTTCTGGAGCTGCTCTGTAGCTGCGATGTAGGTCCACTCAGGCTCCATGCAGAGGAACAGCAGGCGGTCGCACTCAGTTGCGAAGGTCTGCGGAGGAACCCAGTCGCCGAGCTGCTTGCCGTAGGAAAGGCCGTCGCGGCAGAGCGTCTCGATGAACTGCATTGCTCTTGTTACGTTCGGATTTGCTATGTTGTTGGAGATAACGCCGGAAGGCTGTGTATCAACGATAGATGTACCAGTAGTCAGGATAAATGCGTCGACGGTGGTATCAGTTGCGTAGAAGCCAATATTATCGTCGTCCTTGTCGCAGAACTGGATCATTATGTCACGCCATGCGTCCCATGTCCACTCGCCGTTTCTGTACAGCTCATACGGATCGGGAAGGTCGTTCTCCTCGATGGTCTTCTTGCTGTAGTTCAGTGCGAAGGAAGTGGTGATGCGGTGCGGATAATAATAGTGCTTGCCGTTCCAGGAATAGGACTCGGCAACGTCCTTCATATCGCTCCACAGCGCGGAATCAATGTCGATCTTGCCGTCAAGCGGTTCGAACAGGTTCTTGGAAACGTTGCCCGGATAGAGCATTGCAGACTTCTCAACGATATCAGGGGAGTCATCAGCAGCGATAAGGTTGGAGAGCTTCTCATAGAAAGCGTCGCCTGAGGGTGTGCTGGTGTACTCGATCTTGCCGCCGAACAGGTCGGACTGGAAGATCAGGCACTGCTCTGTACCCTTCTGGTCAGAGGTGATATCGTAATAACCGAGGTACTTTACAGTACCGGCATGTCCGGAGGGCTGATATAGGGAAGTATCGAACTCCTTGGTATCCTTGTCGGTCAGGTCAAGCGCGTCGTTAGGGTCTGTGGTGGTGGAAGCAGAAGTCGTTGTGGTGACTGCTGCAGGAGCAGCAACGGAGTTGTTGCTGGAGCCGCCGCTGTTAGCGGGGGTCTCGTCGTCGCAGGCGGTCAGACCGGCAACCATTGCCGCTGCCATTCCACATGCGAGGAGTCTTTTTGCTGTATTCATTTTGTGGTTCCTCCTTAATGAAATCGAAATGAATATTTCCGCAGAGCGCCTTGAAACGCCGCGCGGGGTATAATATCCGGAAATCCGGAGTATTAGCTTAGCTCAGGAACGGCTGTATGGTGCCGTCTGCAACTGGTGAGAACTCTGCGCTGGTCTTTGCCCAGGACTCGCCGCGCTCGATAACTCCCATCAGGAGTTCGCCTATCTGGTCGGTGAAGTCAGTGGAGAAGCCCTCTGCGTCCTCGTTGATGAACGTGAAGTTGGATGGGTCGCACATCTCGCGCCACAGGTCGTATTCACGCTCGCCCCACTTCATCTGCCACTTCTCGGAGCCTGCATACTTGCCCTTTTCAAAGTAGATCTTCTGGGGATTGATATGATCCTCGCGCACCTTTGCCTGGATAGCAGGGTCAATATCGTACATTCTGTTGAGGTTGATAAACTCTATCGCGCCGTCGATGTTCTTAGCGCCCTTGGGCACCAGGTATCCGAAGGTGTCGTACTCGGTGTAGTACTTATCCGCAACGGGATCTCTCGGGAACGGAACGAACGAGAATTCCGACACAGTGTCGAAGATATCGTCGTCAACGCCTGGCTTGTTCTGGAGGTTCTCGGTCTCTGCTATGTAGGTCCACTCAGGCTCGGTGCAGGTGAAAAGAATGTTGTTGCACGCCGTGGAGAACACCTGCGGGGAAACCCAGTCGCCGTATGACTTGTCGTAGGTCAGGCCGTCGCGGCATAGCCCCTCGAGGAACGTCATAGCGCGGGAAACGTCCGCGGAGAGTATGTTGTTTGTGATCGTGCCGTCCGGCTGTACGTCGATGAGCGTTGTGCCGGTGGTCGCGATGAAGCTAGTTATGGTGTGGTTCGTGGTGTAGAATCCTACATGGGCGTCGTCTTTATCGCAGAACTCTATCATCATATCGCGCCATGCGTCCCATGTCCACTCTCCGGCTCTGTACAGGTCGTAGGGATCGGTGAGGTCGTTCTCAGCGATGGTCTGCTTGCTGTAGTTAAGCGCATAGAGCGTCGTGGTGCGGTGCGGGTAATAGTAGTGCTTGTTCTTCCAGCTAAAATCCTCGACAACGCCTGCGATGTCCTTCCACAGCGGTGTGGTGAGGTCGATCTTTCCATCGAGAGGTTCGAACAGATTCTTGGAAACGTTGCCCGGGCGGAGCAGAGCGTCCTTTGTAACGATGTCCGGGGAATCATCGCTTGCGATCAGGTTCGCGAGCTTATCGTAGAACGCCGCGCCGAACGGAACGCTGGTGTAGTCGATGGTGCCGCCGTATACGTCCGACTGGAATATCAGGCACTGCTCGGTGCCCTTCTGGTCGGAGGTGATATCGTAGAATCCGAGGTACTTCAGCGTACCTGCGTGGCCGCTTGGGGGCGCAAGTGACGTATCAAGCTCCTTGTTCTCCTTGTCGGTCATGTCCAGACCTGCGTTGGGGTCGGTCGTGGTGGAAGCCTGGGTGCTGGTGGTGGCAGCCGGAGCGTCCGGCGCCGCATTGGAGTTCGCCGTGCTGTTCGGAGCTTCGTCGTCGCACGCCGTAAGTCCCAGGAGCATTGCTGCGGTCATCGCGCAGGCGATGGATCTTTTGATAGCAGACATTTCATTCTCCCCTTTACTGATATCGAAAATATCATGCGCTTTTGTGTAAATTGGCTATACATAACAGGTTCCAAAGGAGCAGAAGCTAATTTACTTAATTAAGCCTAGTCAAAACCAACAACATGTAATCGTTTGCTTTATTGAATATGCACAATTATTTTCGCCTTTTCTGTATGATATTATTATATTCTCTATAATCAATTTGAACAATTGACAATATTCCCGATTTATATTATAATATTCCCAAAGGGTATTCTATATAAAACATATACAGATCCGGAGGGTTGAAGATGGAAGAATTCCACATGCCGCTGAAGGAGAACTTTCAGGAGCTTGTCCAGCACGGCAAGTCTGATTTCCCGATACAATACTATGTTAATTCGCTGCACATTGCGGGAAACAGCGTCCCGCTGCACTGGCACCCGAACCTTGAATTCTTCGTGGTCCACTGCGGAATGGTGCATATCCAGGCGGGAAACGCGGATATCACGCTTGAAGCCGGTCAGGGGATATTTCTGAACACAAACTGCCTTCACAGCTACGAAAGCGTGGGAAAGGCTCCCTGCTACTGCCCGAACGTGGTGTTCCAGCCGGAATTCATCGCCCCGGTGAACAGCGTTATAAACACGCATTATGTCATGCCGCTGACGCTGAATTCCCAGCTCCCGTATGTGATACTCGACGGAAAGTCCGGGTGGACTTCCGAGATACTTGAGTGCCTGGACAGGGTGTTTTCAATGCTCCAGGAGTACGGCGAGATCGGGCGCTACGGCGAAGTTCCGGAGCTGAGATTCAACAACGCGCCGGGAACCCGGGAATGCTTCGAGATCCGCGTGCTGCGCGAGATAAGCCGCGCCTGGGAGATCCTGTTCACCCACCGCGGCGAAATAGAGCTTGCTCCGGCAGTGAAAAACGAGCACGTCCTCCAGATACGCATGCAAAAGATGATAGGCTTCATTCAGGAGCACTACGCCGAGGACGTCTCCCTTCAGGACATCGCAAACGCCGCCAGCATAAGCCGCAGCGAAGCCTCAAGGTGCTTCCAGAGCTACCTCCACACCTCCCCGGTGAACTACCTGCTGAAATACCGCGTGGAGCGCTCCATGCAGCTCCTGCGGGACGGCAACATGACTGTAGAGGCGGTGGCGCTCGAGTGCGGCTTCAGCAGCAGCGCGTACTTCTGCAAACTGTTCCGCTCCCACACCGGAATGACCCCTAAGCAGTATCGGAGCAAGTAAATTTCACATAAAAATTCTGCATTTCCTGTTGAAATTTTTCGGCAAACATGCTATAATTACGATGAAGTAACCTGAAATTAGCCAACCTGTAAAGTAAATTCAGCTAATAGACGGGGCGTAACTTAACTGCATTAAGGAGAAATCAATGGAGAACAAATTTTTAGGGATCACCCCTCCCATGGGATGGAACTCATGGAACACATTCACCTGGGAGATCAACGACAAGCTCATCAGGGAAGCCGCTGACGCATTCGTAAGCGAGGGTCTGAAAGACGCAGGCTACGAGTACGTTGTCATCGACGACTGCTGGAGCGAGAAGCAGCGCGACAAGAACGGAAAGCTGGTTCCCGACCACTGGAAGTTCCCGGACGGCATAAAGCCCGTGGCTGACTACGTTCACAGCAAGGGTCTGAAGTTCGGTATGTACTCCTGCGCGGGTACCCACACCTGCGGCGGACACCCCGGCAGCTTCGAGCACGAGTTCGACGACGCCGATACATTCGCGGAGTGGGGCGTGGACTACCTCAAGTACGACTACTGCTACAAGCCCGACCATATCCCCGGCGAGGTGCTTTACAAGAGAATGAGCATGGCTCTGCGCAACTGCGGAAGGGACATCATGTTCTCCGCCTGCAACTGGGGCAACGACAACGTATACAAGTGGATAAGGGAGTCCGGCGCGCACCTGTTCCGCTCCACCGGCGATATCCAGGATAACTGGGAGTCCATTAAGCGCCTGGCGCTCTCCCAGATAGGCAGCGAATGCTACGGAGGAAACTTCTGCCACAACGATATAGACATGCTGGTGGTAGGCATGCACGGCGGCAGCAACAACGAGTGGATTAACTCCACCGAGCAGGGTGTCAACGTTATCGCCGACAGCGGCGAGACCATGCCGAAGCTCGGCGGCTGCACCGACGAGGAATACCGCACGCATTTCAGCCTGTGGGCTATCATGAACTCCCCGCTGATGATCGGCTGCGATATCCGCCGCATGACCCCCGCAACAAAGGAGATACTCACAAACAAGGACGTTATCGCGATCAACCAGGATATCGAGTGCCGCGGTCCGTATTGCATAAAGCAGTGGAACAACCCGGACAACGTGTTCTCCCTGGTTAAGCCGCTTGCCAACGGCGATTACGCTATCGGTATGTTCAACTTCGGCGACCGCGCCGGCGAGATGAGCCTCCAGTTCTGGGATATCGGTCTGCCAGCCGCTTCCGGACGCGGTCTTTCCGTTTACGACTGCTGGAAGCACGAGGAGCTCGGCACGTTCACAGAGCGCTTCGTTACCACCGTGGAGCCCCACGGCTGCGCAGTTCTGCGCGCTAAGGTCGTGAAGGTCTGATTGAGCAACTACTCCACCTGCAAAAAGTGCGGCGCGAAGCTCGGCTCCGATGATATCGCGATACATCAGAAGCTGGTTTCCCGCAATGATACGGAGTTTTTCTGCATAGACTGCCTCGCCGGGTATTACCGCACCACACGGGAGGTCATTCAGCAGCGTATCAACTACTACAGAAAAAGCGGTAAATGTACATTATTCAGATAGGTAACATACTATGAAAAAATTTCTCTCAATAATGCTGGCGGCAGCTATGGCGCTGAGCCTTACTGCATGCAATAATTCCAGCGCTTCCTCTGAAAGCTCCGGAAGCTCCGCGGCGGAAAGCCCGGCGGACTCCGGCGCGGCTGCTTCCACGGCGGAATCCCAGGCTCCCGCTGAAAGCGGCGACGGGCAGTTACTTTCAAATCCCATCGCGCTCAACAGCGAGGGCGATATCGACATGGACACCGCACTCGCCTACGAGACCGATTACGAGGCGATGAAGGCGTACTTCGAATCCAGGGAGGTCGACCCCACAAAGCCGGTCTCCGAGAACGCCCAGACCAACGAAAAGACCATGGAGGTGTGGAACTACCTCCGCAGCGTATACGGCAAGCAGGTCATCACCTGCCAGCAGATGATGGGCAACGAATGCTACGAGGATCTGGTGTTCTACAATGCGACTAACGACCTCACCGCGATGAAGGGCTACGACTTCATCTTCTGCACCGGAAGCTACCACAGCGACGACATGATCGATGAGGCTATCGAGTGGTCGAAGGAATCCGGCGGACTGTGCGCGTTCACATGGCACTGGAACGTCCCCAAGGACATCGACAATCCCGAGGGCGGCTACGCATTCTACACCAGCGAGATCACCAACTTCAGCCAGGTCAACGCAGTAACTCCCGGAACAAAGGAGTACGAGACCGTTATCCACGACATCGACCTCATCGCGACCAAGATACAGCGCATGGAAAGCGAGGGCGTAACTATCCTGTTCCGTCCGCTGCACGAGGCAAGCGGCGCATGGTTCTGGTGGGGGCTCCAGGGCAGGGACAGCGCTACAAACGAGGTGTTCCAGAAGCTTTGGTACATGATCTACGACAGACTTGAGAACTACCACAAGCTGACAAACATCATCTGGGTATGGAACGGTCAGAACCCGCACACAGCGATCCACCCGAATGCGTTCGACATCGAGGGGATCGACCGCTACTACGACCAGGAGGATATATCCGCCGAGGCTCTTTCCACATACTATGAGAAGTGCTATGGCGAGCTTGCGGGTTACGACAAGTACTGCGCAGAGCTTGCAGGCATGGAGTCCACCGGAAAGATGATGGCTCTGACCGAGTGCGGATACATTCCCGACCCGGAGGGCATCAAGGCGGCAAACACAATGTGGCTGTACTACATGGTATGGAACGGCGACTTCATCTACGAAACAGACGCCGCAGGCAAGGCGATGGTCGACCTCAACGGCACGCCTCACCCGAACCCGAAGAAGGGTATCACCAACGAAATGCTTGCCGAGTATTTCAGCAACGATCTGTACATCACTCACAACAAGCTTCCGGAGTTCAGCTTCGGCGTCCGCGAGATACCCCAGCAGATCAAGAACTGGGAGTACTTCCGGATAGGGTGATAACTTCCCGCTTTGACGAAATATAAAATTACGGGCAGGTGATGAACCTGCCCGTAATTATTTTAGCTCCACCACTGTAACGCCGGCTTCGCCCTCGCCATATGCGCCCTGACGGTAGCTCTTCACCGCCGGGTTGGTCTTGAGCGCCTGCTGCACGGCCGCCCGGAGCGCTCCGGTGCCCTTGCCGTGAATTATTATCACCGTGCTGATACCGCTGAGCTGGGCGCTGTCGATGAATCTCTCCATTTCCAGTACGCCCTCGTCCGTCATCATTCCGCGGATATCAAGCTCCATGCCGCCGCGGCGGTTCATGTTGGAAGTTACCAGCTTCTTCACGCTGCCGCCTACCGACTTCTGCGGAGTCGGCTGCTTCTTCTTGTTGTCAACCAGGCGGAGATTCTTCTGGTTCGTCTTTATCTTCATCATGCCGACCTGCACGTAGCATACGCCGGACATGTTCGGAACCGTCATCAGCACGCCTTCCTTCTTCGTATCGGCGAGCATTACAGTATCTCCTGCCTTCAGCGGGCGCGGAAGCACATAGCTTTCGGTGCGGCGCTCCACGACCGGATTCGCTTCGTCCTGCATCTTGTTGAGCGTGCTGTTGGTCTTGCCTTTCATGCTGCTCAGACCCTGGCGGAGCGCTTCCTTGTCCTTGACCTTTTTCAGCTCCTCAAGCTCGTTAAGAAGCTGGTTGGATCGGAACCGCGTTTCCTCTACGATGGAAAGCGCGCGCTGTCTTGCAGATTCCAGCTCCTTTTCCTTCTGCTGTTCCAGCTCGGACAGCTTCTGCTTTAATTCGCTCTCGGTCAGCTTCGCGTTACGCTCGGAGACCGCCGCGCTCTCCTTGAGCGCTTCCAGCTCCTGGCGTGACTTCTCAAGCGCGTCAACAACCTGCTCAAACCGCTTGTTCTCGGTGCTGACAAGCTCCTTTGCGCGCTCTATCACCTCTTCCGGCATTCCCAGGCGCTGGGATATCGCAAATGCGTTCGACTTGCCCGGAACGCCGACTATCAGCCGGTACGTGGGTTTCAGCGTATTCACGTCGAACTCGCATGAGGCGTTCTCCACACCCTCGGTCTGGAGCGCGAACATCTTGACCTCCTGGTAGTGGGTGGTCGCGCAGACCTTCGCGTGACGCTCCTTAAGTTCCGTCAGAACGGAGACCGCCAGCGCCGCGCCCTCCACCGGGTCGGTTCCGCTGCCCAGCTCGTCGATGAGGACTAAGCTGCGGTCGTCGGCCATGCCGAGTATCTTCACGACGTTCACCATGTGCGAGGAGAACGTTGACAGGCTCTGCTCAATGCTCTGCTCGTCGCCGATATCAACGTAGATACCGCCGAATATTCCTATCTCGGAGCCGTCACCGGCGGGTATCATCAGTCCGCACATAGTCATGAGGGTCAGCAGACCTACGGTCTTTATCGCAACGGTCTTACCGCCGGTGTTCGGACCGGTGATGATAAGCGATTCGTACTTACCGCCGATCTCCACGGATATCGGCACTACCGTATCGGGATTTATCAGCGGGTGGCGCGCCTGATTCAGAACCACTCTTGGCTCTGAAACTATCTTCGCCGCCGCGCCGCGCATTTTTGCTCCGAGGTTTGCCTTTGCAAAGTACAGCTCCAGTATCTGGGCGATACGGAAGTTGTTCGCGATGCTGTCCGCGTTCTCGCCGACCTGCCCGGAAAGCTCCAGCGTGATACGCTCGATCTCCGCCTGCTCGCGGGATTTCAGCACGCGTATCTCGTTGTTCGCCTCGACGACGCTCATCGGCTCGATGAAGAATGTCTGCCCGGTCGCGGAGGTGTCGTGCACCAGACCTGCGACCTCGTTCTTGTACTCGCTGCGCACCGGGACTACATACCGCCCGTCACGCATGGTAACGATAGCTTCCTGGAGGAATTTCTGCGTGCTGCGGCTCTTGATGAGCTTGTCAAGCTGCTCGCGGATATTCATGCCCTGGCGGACTATCCGCTTTCTGATGGAGGAAAGCTCCGCGCTTGCCGCGTCGGACATCTCCTCCTCGGAGATTATGCTCTCGGAAATGCGCTGCTCAAGCTGCTTTATCGGGTACAGCTCCCGGAAGTACTCAGCGAGGGAGCTTTCCATGCTTTCGCACTGGCTGAACCAGTCGCAGAGCATATTCGTTTCGCGCAGAATGTCCGCAACGTCGAGAAGTTCCCGGAAGGACAGCGCCGAGCCGCTCTTGCAGCGCCTCAGCGACATGCTGAGATCCTTTATTTTGCGGAACCGCGGAGTTCCGAACTTCGCGCTTAGCTTGAACGCGTCATCGGTCTTTTTCAGCTCCGTGCGTATCTCCTCCTCGTCGAAGGATGGCTTGAGCTTCAGCGCTTTCTCGCGGCAGGCGTCGCTGTAGGTCTGCTCCGCGAGAAGCTCTAATATCTTGTCTAACTCTAGCTTTTTGTAGTATTTGTTCATTATCTCACCTTTTCATACTATCCAGCCGTCCGAAATAATTATACACAGGTGTTCTTATTATAATCCAAATTCGCTGAAATGTCAACTCATCTGTATTTCTTCCCATAATGCGGCTTAAAACCGGACGAAATTTGCGCACTATGGCAGATTTTGTTGTTTTCCGGACAAAAACCCGCGATTGTATATTGAAATAAGACTGCTTCGGTGTTATAATCATACTTGTATCAATGTATAATTTTTCAAATAATTCTATAAGGCCACCTCTAATATCTGCCGTGAAGGAGGTTTTTAGAGATGACCATAGGAAAGAATGGAGCAATGCAGATGAGTACACAAAAGAAAAAGCAGACCCCCATAGAAAAGCTCGCCGCATTGATAGTAGACAAGCGAAAGGCATTCTACCTTTTCTACATCATTGCGGGAATATTCTGTGCGATATCCACCGGCTGGACGAAGGTAAACAACGACATCACGAGTTACCTCCCGGACAGCTCCGAGACGCGCATAGGACTCGACCTGATGAACGACCAGTTCGTGACCTACGGCTCCGGCAGCATAATGCTGGACAACGTGACCTTCGAAAAAGCGGAGGAGATAGCCTCTGAGCTTGAGGAGATAGACGGCGTGACCTCCGTCACCGTTGAGAACGACGAGGACAGCTACAAAAACGGTTCGGCGCTGCTCTCCATCACCTTCGACGGCGAGGAGGACGACCAGATCTCCAAGGACGCCATGAAAGCCGTCAAGGAAAAGCTCGAACCCTACGACGAGTACATCAACAGCGCCGTGGGCAACAGTTCCTCTGAGACCATCGCCGCCGAAATGCAGACCGTTGTAGTGATCGTTCTGGTCATCATCATCGGAGTTCTGTTCTTCACCTCGCATACATACATGGAAATACCCGTACTGCTGATGACGTTCGGCATGGCGGCTCTGCTGAACATGGGCACAAACTTCATGTTCGGCGAGATCTCCTTCGTTTCCAACTCCATCGCGGTAGTTCTTCAGCTCGCGCTCGCCATCGACTACGCGATAATCCTCTGCAACCGATACACGGAAGAGCGAACCGCCATGGACGCCCGCGACGCGGTCGTAACGGCGCTCAGTAAGGCTATCCCGGAGATATCTTCGTCCTGCCTTACCACCCTTTCCGGTATGGTCGCGATGATGCTCATGCAGTTCAAGCTCGGCTTTGACCTCGGTATCGTACTCTGCAAGGCGATATTCTTCAGTATCTTCGTTGTATTCACGCTGATGCCTGGTCTGCTGATGTCCTTCTCTCCGCTCATCGACAAAACCCATCACCGCAACTTCGTTCCGAACATAACCGCAGTCGGCAAGTTCGACGTCAAGACCCGCTTCGTGGTTCCTCCGCTTTTCGCGGTCCTGCTGGTCGCAGGATTTATCCTGTCCAACCAGACCAACTACGTTTACGGTTATTCCACGCTTTCGACCTACACCAAGAACGCCACCCAGATAGCGGAAGAAAAGATAGACGAGACCTTCGGCTCCAACAACCTTGTGGTAGTAATGGTTCCCGCCGGGAACTACGAGCAGGAGCACAAACTGCTCGAACGCCTTGAGGGACTTCCCGAGGTGGATTCCGCGATGGGTCTGGCGAACATCGAGGCTATGGACGGCTACGTGCTGACAGACGCGCTCACGCCCCGCCAGTTCGCGGAACTCACCGATATGGATATCGAGGTAGTTCAGCTTGCATACGCGGCATACGCCGCCTCCAACGAGGACTACGGCGAGATCGTAAGCTCCATCAGCAGCTCATCCGTAAGCACGTTCACCGTGCCGCTAATCGACATGTTCACGTTCATCTATGATGAGAAGGAAGCAGGCTACGTCAACCTCGACGACGAGCTGAACGATAAGATTGACGACCTCCACGAGGAGCTCGACAAGGCGAAGCTCCAGCTCGGCACCGACGAATACAGCCGTATGCTGCTGTACACCAACGTTCCAGAAGAAGGCCCCGAAACCTTCGAGTTCCTCGACAAGCTGCACGAGGTAGTCCAGGAGTACTATCCCGAGAATTCCTACGTTGTCGGCGACTCCACGTCTGACTACGACCTGTCGAACGTATTCTCCACCGATAACCTGATGGTAAGCATTCTGTCGTTCCTGTTCGTACTTGTTATCCTGGTGTTCACGTTCAAGTCCGCGGGACTTCCCGTGCTGCTGCTTGCCATAATCCAGGGCTCAGTATGGATAAACTTCTCCGTGCCGGTGCTGATGGACACTAACATCTTCTTCCTGAGCTACCTTATCGTAAGCTCCATTCAGATGGGTGCCAACATCGACTACGCGATCGTTATTTCCAGCCGATACACCGACCTCAAGAAGAGCATGTCCACCAAGGACGCTATGGTAGAAACGCTGAACCAGGCATTCCCGACGATCATCACCTCCGGTGCGATACTCGCTATCGCGGGTCTGCTCATCGGATTCCTTTCCTCTGATGTGGCGATCTCCTCCGTTGGTATCTGCCTCGGACGCGGTACCCTCATCTCCATCTTCCTGGTAATGTTCGTGCTTCCGCAGATCCTGCTGCTCGGCGACGTCATCATCGAAAAGACCTCCTTCACGCTCAAGCACCGCGACCTCGTTCAGAAGCGTTCCGGCTATATCCGTGTGAACGGCAGGGTTCGCGGCTACGTTTCCGGTATTGTTGACGCACAGATCACCGGTATCATTCACGGCGAGGTAAGCGCGCAGCTCGAGACCGATAACTCCGAAGATATGAAGGCGAAGGTAGACCGCCAGATAATCAACCATATCGACACCGACGGCAAGCACATCGACGATATAGACTCAGTGCTCCCGAAAGACCCCGGCGGGGCTCAGCCAGTGACCGCAGGCGCTCCGGCAGGCGTTTCAGCTGAGCCGGGCGCAGTAAGCACCGACGAGGACGTCGACGACATAATGGACGAAACGGAGGACTAAAAAATGAAGAACACGCAGAAAATACTCTCCGTTATCGCAGCGATGACCCTCGCGGTGTCGCTCCCTGCGGAGATAATGACTACCAGCACAGCCGCTGCAGTTTCCCAGAAGAGCGGCGACCGCGAGCAGCTCACCATCACCGACGAGGCGGGGCTGATAAAGTTCGCGAAGGCTTGCAGCATTGATTCCTACAGCAAGAATTTATATGTAACACTCGGCTCTGACATCGAGCTTTCCGGCGAGTTCACTCCGATACCGGTTTTCGGCGGAGTTTTCGACGGCGCGGGTCACACTATCTCCGGGCTGAATATAACTTCCAGCGGCTCCTACTCCGGACTTTTCCGGTATGTACAGCGCGGCGCGCTCGTCAAGGACCTCACCGTAAAGGGGACCGTATCCCCCGAGGGCAGCGCTGAATACGTCGGCGGCATCGCAGGAAGCAGCTCCGGCAATATCACCGGGTGCACCTTCTCCGGAAAGGTCAAGGGCACAAACAACGTGGGTGGTATCGCGGGCGTAAATGAGAAATCCGGACTTATCTCCGGCTGCTCCGCTGCTGGCGTTATTTCCGGCGACCACAGCTCCGGCGGCATCGCGGGAAGCAGCTCCGGTACGCTGCTCAACGACACCAGCCGGTGCAGCGTAAACACCACCGCAAGCGAGGCGAAGCTCTCCATCGAGGATATCGACTGGGACAGCATAATGTCCTCCGAGGAGCCTTCCTCCATGACCGACGCGGGCGGTATCACCGGTTACTCAGACGGAATAATCCAGGGCTGCGAGAACTACGGCACCGTAGGTTACCCGCACATCGGATACAATGTCGGCGGAATCGTCGGCAGACAGTCCGGCTATGTGAATAGCTGCACCAACCGCGGCGAGATATTCGGCAGAAAGGACGTCGGCGGCATAGCCGGTCAGATGGAGCCTTACCAGAGCATAGATTTCGACAAGGACACCGTGCAGAAGCTGCTGGACGAAATGGACGTCCTCGGCGGCCTGGTGGATAACCTCATCGACGACGCAAAGGGCGCCGGCGACGCGGTAAACGACAAGGTACAGGGTCTGACCTGGCAGATGGATAACCTCCGCAAGTCTGCGGACGATATCTCAGACCGCACCACCGAGCTTTACAACGGCTGGACGGACGGCGTGAACGAGATATCCGCCCGGGTGGACGAAGCGCTTGACGGCGTAGGTCCTGCGCTGGACGGATTCCGTGACGGTCTCGACCTGCTGAGCCAGTTCAGCAATTCCCTTGAGGAAGTGTTCGACCAGATCACCGCTTCCTCCGACGATATGCAGGCGGCTCTCGACGAGGGCAAGGAGGGCATAGACACCCTCAACGGCGCGATCGAGGAGATATCCGGGGCGCTCGACGACATAAGCGCGGCGGCTGACAAGATAGCTGCGGCTATGGGCGACACCGACAAGGTGGAAGCCGCTGTAAAGGACATGATAAAGGCGCTGAACAATGCTAACGGCGAGGTCAAAAACATCGCCACGGCGCTTTCCAAAATAGGCGACGCCTGCGATAAGCTCGAGGAATGGGTAAACGGAAAGGACTTCAAGAATCTTTCCGACGGCATAACAGACCTCGGCGAAAGCATGCAGGACGTAACAAAGGCACTCAGCAAGATGAGCGCCGCATTACAGAAGATCGCGGGTTCCATCGACGCCGACGAGATCCAGAAGGGACTGGACGAATTCTCCGCCGCTTCCGTGGAGCTCGGCAAGGCTGCGGCGCATGCCGCGGCTGCGCTCAAGGCGGCTTCAGGCACAGTTCCGGACAAAGACAAGATTTCCGAGGAACTCAGCGCCGCCGCTGACAACATACAGGCGGCAGGAGAACATATCGTCAGCGCTTCCGAAGCGATAAGCAAGGCAGTGGATTCAAAGGAGCTTAGCGCGGGTATCTCCCAGCTTGAGACCGCCGCCAGCGAACTGAGCAAGGCGCTCGACGACGCGCAGGACGCCATCGGCGACATCACCGACGCATACGATAAGATAAGCAGGTCCTCCGTTCCTGACGACACCTACAAGGAGATATCAAAGCAGCTCGACAACATCAACGACGCTGTCCAGAACATCACAAAGTCCTCGGATACCATCACCGACGCGCTCAGCGAGATAACAGACCAGCTTGATTCCGGTGCGCTCAAGGACAGTATCCAGTCGATATCCGACGCCGCTGATAAGCTGTCCTCCGCTTCCGATACAATCTCAGCTTCAATCGACAGCTTCGACGCTGCCGCCGACTACCTTTCCGACGCAATGGACGATCTCCAGGGCGCTTCCACCTCCGCTTCCGACGCTTCCGCATACCTCTCGCGGGCATGCGAGGTGTTCTCCGACGCGATGGATCAGCTCTCCAAGACCGTTAAGAACCTCAGCGACAAGCCGACTGTTGAATTTCCGGCGGCGGACGCTGAATTCACTGCGGCGCTGGACGGATTCTCAAGCAACTTTGCAGGTATTACAAGCGCTCTTTCTTCGATAAGCAGCACCGCCGAGGCGCAGGGCGATATCCTGCTCGACGACTTCCAGAAGATAAGCGATGAAATGAGCAACATCACAGATATCCTTCAGGAACTGAAGGATAAGGTGCTCAGCAAGGACGACGACAGCGGTTTGACCACCGACGTTTCCGAGGACGATTCCACAAGCAGACAGGGCAAAGCGCTCTCCTGCATAAACTACGGCGGCGTTCAGGGCGATCTGAATGTCGGCGGTATCACCGGCTCGATGGCGATAGACTTCGATTTCGACCCGGAGGACGACATCGCTTCCAACGGTCAGACCTCGTTCAGCTTCAGCTATAAGATCCGCGATATCATAGACAGCTGCACAAATTCCGGCGAGATAACCGCCAAGAAGAACTACTGCGGCGGTATCGTCGGCAGGCAGGAAATGGGCGTTGTACGCAACTCCACTGAAAACGGCAAGGTGACAAGCTCCTCCGGAAGCTATGCGGGAGGTATCGCGGGATATTCCGTGTCTGCTATCAGAAAGTGTGTTTCCAAAGTCACTATCAGCGGTTCAGACTACGTGGGCGGTATCGCGGGGCAGGGGCTTATCCTGACCGACAACGCGGCTATCCTCGACGCATACGACTGCAGCGAGCGCTGCGGCTCCATTGCCGGCTTCGTGGACTTTTCTGACGAGAACTCCGAGGTGCTCCGCAACAGCTTCGTTGACCGCGGTATCGCAGGCATCGACGGCATAAGCTACACCGGCAAGGCGGCTCCCGTGGACTTCGACAAATTCGCGGCGATTGCAGGAAGCACCGCTGTGATCGACGTTAAGTTCATCGTTGACGGCGACGTTATCAGCACTGTTGCAGTGAACTACGGCGGAGCGCTGCGCGCTTCGGATTTCCCGGAGATCCCCGCAAAGGATGGCTGCTTCGCTGAGTGGACTGATTTCGACAGCAGCTTCATCACATTCCCTGTCGAAGTCGAGGCGATCTACACTCCGTATGTTACGGTCATCGAAAGCGGCGAGCAGTCCGAGAACGGATTCCCGCTGGTTCTGGCTGACGGCCTGTTCGACGACGGAAGCACTCTGAAGGTATCCACCCAGAGCAGCAGCGTGTTCCCTCCGGACAACAACAGCGAGCTGAGGCTTGTCAGCATCAGCGGTAATGTCAACGGCGGCGTAACACAGCTCAGATTCCTTGCGCCGGAGGGCAGGGGTTCACTGAATGTAATGCAGTATGTCAACGGTTCGTGGAAGTCGTTGGAGTTCACACAGAACGGTCACTACCTCATCGTTGAAGATCCGGCGCTTGACGGAAACAGCGGATTCTTCTGCGTTCAGCTCCAGAAACTTGAGTGGGTTCCGGTGGTGATAATCGGCGGCTGCGTTCTCATTGCGCTTATCAATATTGTTCTGTGGACGATACTCATTAAGAGAAAGCGCGCGGCAAAGAAGGCAAAGCAGTCCGAAGGCTCCGCAGAGGCTGAACGCGCTTCTGGTTCCAGTGAAATAAATTCCGACTCCAAAAAGAACCGGAAGAAAAAATCCGAAGAGAATGAAACCTCAGAGGAAAAGGAGCCTGCTGAAAGCAAGTAAAAAACTGATTTCAGCCTTGAACAGACTACGGCCGCGGTCAACAGAACGCGTCTCCAAAATGACAAATAGCGAAGGCGTCACCAACATTCAGTGGTGACGCCCTTTGGCTTTAGCAAAGTGCTATTAAAATATTTTGTCTAGTTTCTCATTCACGCCGTTAATTTCAAGTAACCTGTGGAATACAGATCTCAGCGACTCTGCGCTTTTAAAATGCTGAATATGTGTGGGGAAAACAATAGTTTTCCCCCGTTTCTCTTATGATCACCCCTAAAATTAATGGCGCATTTTCAACGCTCTTTTAGTTTCTGACACACGTGTAATTTTAGGGAACCTCTAAAAACCGGTGTGAAAAGCAAAAATGGGCAGGGTGTACCAGATTCTAGGAAAGCCGACGAAGTAAGGCTGTATGCCTTACGAGGAGGTTTGACGACGAAGATGGTGCGCACTGCACATTTTCGCTCACATGAGGTTTTTAGAGGTGACCTTTAGTTTACCTAATCGTATCAGCCAGACTGGACGAGCTTTCTTCTGCCCCGCTGTCCCCCGAAAGGAAAACCAGCGCCGCGATCAGACCTCCAATCATAAGGAGCGCCGCTGCCGCGGATATCAGAAAACGCACGAACCTACGCGGCTTTTTTCGGGGAGCCGGATTCTCCGGCTCGTCTGTGATAAATCCGCACAGCGCTGTGTAATTATCGCCGCTGTTCCCTGTCCTGAGGAGCAGCCGTTTCAACATTCTGTCGCGCCACTCTGTGGGGGAATCTGATTTTACAAGGTCGCACTCCATCTCCCGTTCGTGGACATGCTCCCAGAAACCGTCTGTGCATATCAGAAATGCGTCGCCGTTCATTGCTGGTATCTGCTCTGGCTGGCGCTTCAGCTCCAGCCGATCGAAGTTCCCAAGAACCTTCAGCAGCTTCACACGATCCTCGCTGCCGCGTATCTGCTCCGGAGTGAGCTGCCCAAGCTCCACCGCCGCCTGGCACACGGAATGATCACGCGTCTGCGCGATCACCCTGCCGTTCCGGAAGTAATACACCCTGCTGTCGCCGACGTTCCCGAGAATGAATTTCCCTTCGCGCAGCGCTCCCGCCGCAATGGTCGTCAGACCTCCTCCGAGTTTCCGCACTGCTGTATTCGCGCCCTCGAAAAGCTCCGCCATGCCGACTTCCAGAACCCCTCCGGAGCGCTTCGCAGCATTCGCTATGTAATTTACCGCCGCCTGAGAAGCCGCAGCGCCTCCGCTGTGACCTCCCAGTCCATCGGCGGCGGCGTAGATCCCGCGCCCGCAGTAAACGCTGTCCTCGTTGTGATCCGAGCCTCCGGCACTGGTGTAGTAGGTGCAGTCCGCACGGAGCTTCACACCGATCCCGCCTGAGTTTTCCGAAGCCTCTGGTTCATCTGCATGCGGTTCATGCGTTATTTCACGGAACTCCAGAACCGCCGCAGTCAGGTTGTCCTGATTCGCGTAGCCCTTCGCAAGCACTCTGCCAAGAATATCCTCGGCAGCAGCGGCTGCGCTCAGCGTCAGCGACTGGAGCAGCGTCTGCTCGTTTACGGCGTTGTACACGCCGTCGCTGCATATCAGCAGCCTGTCGCCGGATTCCGGACGTATCGGCGCCCGTGTGGCGTCCGGCTGGATATTCACTCCGCCGCCCATGAACTGCGTCAGAGAATCCCGCTCGGGATCCTCCGCAGCCTGCTGGAACGTAATTTCCCCGCCGATGACCCTGTCAAGAAGGGTGCTCATGTAATCGCCGTCCTCGGTGAGCCTGGTCAGGACTCCCCCGCGCTGCATGTACACGCGGCTGTCGCCTACAGAGCAGATATGCACCCCGGCGCTGTCTAGATACACCGCCGCCATCGTGGAACCTCCGCGGCTGCCGCCTTCGGCTATCTCACCGCTTATGCGGCGGGCAGCTTCGCAGAGCTGCTTTTCAGGAGCCTCGCCGGATCTGCCGATTTCGGCTTCCAGCATTCTCCGCACCGTCCAGCCGCTGACGAATGCGCCGGAAGCCATTCCGCCCATGCCGTCGGCGACCACAGCCAGGAACCCGTCCATAGGGTCGCCGTTGACCGGAGTGAATCCAACGCTGTCCTCCTGCTGCTCCCGGGCGCCCTGGTGCTGAACGCAGCCGACCGCCACATTGCCAAGCCCGTTAACCACGACCGAGAATTTATCCATCACAGTCTCCGCTGCACTTTTCTTCCTCGTCCCAGGACAGGATGCCAGTTTTTGTCGCCCGCTCGTAAACGCTGATTTTGTAGTTCAGGCGATTCAGAGTCTGCTCTATCTGATTTTTCATGCTGAGGAGCTCTTCGCGTTGGTCGGTCAGGAGCTTCAGCCGCTGCGGGATAGTGCTTTCGCCCTGCTGGAACAGCTTGCGGTACTCAACTATGCCGCTGACCGGCAGTCCTGCGCTGCGCATGCACAATGCAAGCTCCAGCCAGCCAAGGTCGTCCGGCTGATAGTCGCGGATACCTCCGGCAGTGCGCGTGACCTCCGGCACTAACCCGGCTTTTTCGTAATATCTCAGCGTATCCTGCGACACGCCGTATCTTTCGCTGACTTCCTTTATCGTCATGCCGTTCCTCCAAACGCAAAGCCGCCCCGTTGATACGGAACGGCACTTTTTATTCTTCCGTGTTCTCCTCTTCCGATGATGGTTCCGCGGAATACTCCTCCTGCCTGCGCGCCGCGTAGGACAGCGTCATCAGGCTGTCGGTCAGGTGGACGTTCTCCACCGCCGCCTCCGGGTGATCGTAGTGGATATCATAGTGCGAGAAGTTCCAGAATGCGTTAACGCCGAGGTCAAGGAGCTTCTGCACCATTTCCTTCGCGCCGCTCTTCGGAATACACAGCACCGCCATTTTCGGGTGGTTTTCCTTGCAGAATTCCGCAAGACGGTTGGTGTGCATGATCTTTATGCCTGATATCTCGATATTCTCGAGAGAAATATTGCTGTCGAAGATACCGGCAAGCTCGTAGCCGTACTTTTGGAAGCCGATATGCACCGTGATGGCTCTGCCGAGGTTTCCAGCGCCGATGAGGATTATCTTGTCGTGCTGGTCAAGACCGAGGATATGCCCGATCTGACGTCGAAGCTCCGCCACGTTGTAGCCGTAGCCCTGCTGACCGAATCCGCCGAAGCAGTTGAGATCCTGACGGATCTGCGAAGCTGTAAGCCGCATTTTCTCCGACAGCTCACGGGAGGAGATCTTCTGAATATCCTGGTTGAGCAGCTCGCCGAGGAAACGGTAGTACCGCGGCAGTCTGCGTATGACTGAATTTGAAATGTTGCTCTTCTGCATTGCCTAACCTCCTCTTGCCTCATGCGCTGTGCCTGGAAAATCAGCCCATCAGCTTTGCAAGACGGCTGTTTATCTCAGTCAGGAATGTTTCCGTGTCAACCGGGCGCTTGTTCTCCAGCTTGGACATAGCCGCGAGGTTCTTGTCCATAACGCCGTCCTCCATCGTCTGAATGGAAGCCTTCTCGAGCTTGTCAGCGTAGTCGCACAGAGCCGGAATGTTGTCCAGCTCGCCGCGCTTTCTGAGCGCGCCGCTCCATGCGAAGATGGTAGCGATCGGGTTGGTGGAGGTCTTTTCACCCTTGAGGTAGTTGTAGTAGTGGCGGGTTACGGTTCCGTGAGCCGCCTCGTACTCGTAAACGCCGTCCGGGGAAACCAGAACGGAGGTCATCAGACCCAGGGAGCCGAACGCGGTCGCCAGCATGTCGGACATAACGTCGCCGTCGTAGTTCTTGCACGCCCAGATGAAGCCGCCCTCGGAGCGGATAACTCTTGCGATAACATCGTCGATGAGGGTGTAGAAGTACTCAATGCCAGCCTCTGCGAACTTCTCCTTGTACTCGTTCTCGTAGATCTCGGCGAAGATGTCCTTGAAACGGTGGTCGTAAGTCTTGGAGATGGTATCCTTAGCCGCGAACCACAGGCTCTCCTTTGCGCCGAGAGCGTAGTTGAAGCACGCTCTTGCGAAGCTGGAGATCGACTTGTCGAGGTTGTGAACACCCTGTACAACGCCGTCGCTGTTCTTGAAATCGTGAATGAGCGCGCGGGTCTCCCTGCCGTCCTTGTCGGTGACTACCAGCTCAGCCTTGCTGCCCTGCGCTACCTTCATCTCGGTGTTCTTGTAGATGTCGCCGTATGCGTGACGCGCAATGGTGATGGGCTTAGTCCAGGTCGGAATATACGGAACGATTCCCTTTACAAGAATGGGCTTTCTGAATACGGTGCCGTCCAGGATAGCGCGGATAGTGCCGTTCGGGGACTTCCACATCTCCTTGAGGTTGTACTCGGTCATGCGCTGTGCGTTCGGTGTGATGGTAGCGCACTTTACCGCTACGCCGTACTTCTTGGTTGCGTTCGCGGAGTCTATAGTTACCTGGTCGTTGGTCTCGTTTCTGTGAACAAGGCCCAGGTCGTAGTAATCGGTCTTGAGGTCAACATACGGAGTGATCAGGATATCCTTGATCATCTTCCATATGATACGGGTCATCTCGTCGCCGTCCATCTCTACCAGCGGAGTGGTCATCTGAATCTTATCAGCCATTGTAAATTTCCTTTCACCGGTGCTTCGCGTCGAAGCAGTTGATTATGGTCACCTCTAAAAACCTCCTTCACGGCAGATTTCTATGACTTATATCATCTGCTTCGTTGTCAAACCTTGAAATACATCAAGTATTCCTGCGGTTTGACGCCTAGCATCTGATATAAGTCATGTACGAAATCTGCTCGTGTCCCGGTTTTTAGAGGTTACCTTATTTTATTTCCTCAGCCGATGGAGCCGCTGGCGGGAAACAATCTGCCGCCAGCCAGTACTCCGGCAAGAAAAGCTGAAAGAGCCATGAAAAAGCAAGCCCAGCCTTTCATATCGTTCTCATTTAGCCGTTAGCCTTTGTATAGTTCAGCAGACCGCCTGCGAGCATCATGCCCTTGCCGCGCTCGGAAAGCTCGCACTTGACTTCGAAGCTGAAGCCCTTTGTCTTGTCCTCAACAATGATCTTGCCGCCGTTCTCAACGATATTGCGGATATTTGCGATAACGAGGTCGTCGCCCTGCTCGATCCTGTCGTAGTCAGCCTCGTTCACGAACTCCAGCGGAAGGATTCCATTGTTGATGAGGTTCTGACGGTGGATTCTTGCAAAGCTCTTGCAGATGATAGCCTTAACGCCCAGGTACAGCGGAGCAAGCGCCGCGTGCTCTCTGGAAGAACCCTGACCGTAGTTGGTTCCGCCGACGATAATGCTTGTGCCTGCTTCCTTTGCGCGCTTCGGGAAGGTCTCGTCGCATACGGTGAAGCAGTACTCGGAGATAGCCGGAATGTTGGAGCGCAGGGGCAGTATCTTAGCGCCTGCGGGCATGATGTGGTCGGTGGTGATGTTGTCGCCTACCTTGAGGGTAACGCCGGACTCGATAGACTCAGCCAGCGGCTTGTTTACCGGGAACGGCTTGATGTTCGGGCCGCGGAGTATCTCAACGTTCGGAGCTTCCTCGGGTGCTGCGGGAGGTACTACCATGTTATCATTGATAATGAACTTCTCGGGCATTACATAAGCGGGCATTTCGCCGCAGGTGCGCGGGTCGGTGAATACTCCGGTGATAGCGGAGATAGCTGCGGTCTCCGGGGAAACGAGGTAGATCTGAGCGTCCTTTGTGCCGCTTCTGCCGAGGAAGTTACGGTTGAAGGTACGCAGGGAGATACCCTTGCTGTTCGGTGACTGACCCATGCCTATGCAGGGACCGCATGCGCTCTCGAGGATTCTCGCGCCAGCCGCGATGAGGATAGACAGAGTGCCGTCCTCGGCGATCTGATTGAACACCTGCTTGGAGCCGGGAGCGATAGCAAGGCTTACGTCCGGGTGAACGGTCTTGCCCTTGAGAATGTGTGCAACCTTGCGCATATCCTGGAGGGAGGAGTTGGTGCATGAGCCTATGCATACCTGGTCGATCTTGATCTTGCCGATCTCCTCGACGGTCTTAACGTTATCGGGGCTGTGGGGACAAGCTGCAAGCGGAACCAGCTTGGAGAGGTCGATGTTTACTTCCTCATCGTAAACTGCGTCGGGGTCTGCGGACATCGGAACGTAGTCCTCTTCTCTGCCCTGAGCCTTGAGGAACTGGAGAGTAGTCTCGTCGGACGGGAAAATAGAGGTGGTAGCGCCAAGCTCTGCGCCCATGTTGGTGATGGTAGCGCGCTCCGGAACGGACAGGCTCTTTACGCCCTCGCCGGTGTACTCCATTACCTTGCCAACGCCGCCCTTAACGGAGAGCTGACGGAGAACTTCCAGGATAACGTCCTTTGCGGAAACCCAGTCGTTGAGCTTTCCGGTGAGGTTTATCCTTACGACCTTCGGCATAGTTATGTAGTAAGCTCCGCCGCCCATTGCAACTGCAACGTCAAGACCGCCTGCGCCCATTGCCAGCATGCCGATACCGCCGCCGGTCGGGGTGTGGCTGTCGGAGCCGATAAGGGTCTTGCCGGGCTTGCCGAAGCGCTCAAGATGTACCTGATGGCAGATACCGTTGCCGGGACGTGAGAACCAGATACCGTGCTTCTTTGCGACAGAACCGATAAATCTGTGGTCGTCGGCATTCTCAAAGCCGCTCTGGAGCGTGTTGTGGTCGATGTATGCCACGGAGCGCTCAGTCTTTACGCGGTCAACGCCCATAGCCTCGAACTGGAGGTAAGCCATTGTACCAGTTGCGTCCTGCGTAAGGGTCTGGTCGATCTTCAGACCGATCTCTGTTCCCTTTACCATCTCGCCGTCGATGATGTGCGCCTTGATGATCTTTTCAGTCAATGTAAGTCCCATATCTTTGCTCCTTGTTTGTTTAGAGTCACCGGGGAGTCCCCGACATAAATATACAATTATATTATATACCACTTTTCATTATCTGTCAAGAATTTCACAATAAAAAATGATGTTGGCATATAGTCAATGCTATGCATCAGCGGAATCCATATGCGCAATTGTGCAAAACATCGGAACAGATACAAAAATCCCGCCGTACAGAGCTGACCCTGATACAGCGGGAATATCTGTGCTATAAATTACTGCTTGTCCTCGATGAACTTTACGATATCGCCGACAGTCTTGATGTTCTCGACCTGATCCTCGGGGATCTCAACATCGAACTCGTCCTCAAGAGCCATTACCAGATCAACAACGTCCAGGGAATCAGCACCCAGGTCGTCCTGAATGTTAGAAGCCTCGGTGATGTCGTCAGCCTTAACGTCGAGCTGCTCGGAGATAAGCTCCTTAACCTTGTCAAATACCATTGTATATACCCTCCAAATTAATTATAAGTCCCTTCCGGAAACATTTCATGATATATTATATAACATACATCACAAATAATCAAGCCCCGGAATGAATTTTTTCCAAAGAAATTTCTACAAAATTATTCAGTAAACATGCCGATTTTTCTAAATTTCGCATAACGCTTCTCAAGAAGCTCGTCAATTCCGGACTTCTTCAGGCGGTATACCGCGTCCACAAGGTACTCGTAGATGTTATCGGCTGTCTGCTCGCGGCTCATGTGGGCGCCGCCGGTGGGCTCCGCGATTATCTTGTCGCACACGCCGAACTTCATGAGATCCTCGGCGGTGATCTTCAGCATTTCGCAGGCTTCCTTCTCCTTGGTGCCGTCCTTCCACAGAATGGACGCCGCGCCGCGGGGACTTATCACGGAATACAGCGCGTTCTCAAGCATCGCAAGCTCGTCGCAGACCGCAAGAGCAAGCGCTCCGCCGGAGCCGCCCTCGCCAAGCACCACGGATATCACCGGCGTCCTGAGCGTCATGAACTCGTAGAGATTTCGCGCTATCGCTTCGCCCTGACCGCGCTCCTCAGCCTCAACGCCGCAGAATGCGCCGGGAGTGTCCACAAGGCAGATCACCGGACGGTGGAACTTCTCCGCCTGCTTCGCAAGACGGAGCGCCTTGCGGTATCCCTCCGGGTGGGGCATGGAGAAATTCGTGCGCTTGTTTTCCTCGAGGTTTCTACCCTTGACCTGCGCGATAACAGTAACCGGAGTGTCGCTGAGGTATCCGATTCCGCCGATTATCGCCGCGTCGTCGCCGAAAAGGCGGTCGCCGTGGAACTCCATGAACCGGGTGAACATCGCCGGGATATAGTCGTTGACCGTGGGTCTGTCCTTGTGGCGTATAAGCTCGAGCCTTTCGCAGGCTGTTAAATTGCTCATCTTCTGTAAGCCTCCTTCGGGAAGCCGTGCAGCTTCAGAATATTTGAAATGCGCTTTCTCATCATGCCGCGCTCGACTATCATATCAACGAAGCCGCATTTCTCCTGGAACTCCGCAGACTGGAAGTCGTCGGGCAGCCGCTGACGTATCGTGTCCTGGATAACGCGCCTTCCCGCGAAGCCGATGAGCACCTTCGGCTCGGCAAGTATGATGTCGCCGAGGCTCGCAAAGGAAGCCGTAACTCCGCCGGTGGTGGGGTCGGTCATGACCGAGATGTAAAGTCCGCCCGCGTCGCTGTGGCGCTTGACTGCACCGCTGGTCTTAGCCATCTGCATGAGGGAGATTATGCCCTCCTGCATTCTCGCGCCGCCGGAAGCAGTGAACATCACGACCGGAAGATTATGCTCGGTGGCGTACTCGAACGCCCGGGCTATCTTCTCGCCGACAACGCTTCCCATGCTCGCCATGAAAAAGTGGGAGTCCATGATTCCGATGACCGTGCGATAACCGCGTATTGTGCACACGCCGGTCTTTATCGCGTCGTTCATGTCGCACTGCTGCTGCATTTTCGCGATTTTATCCTCGTACTTCGGGAAGCCGATAGGATTCAGCGACTTCATATCGGCGTCAAGCTCAACAAAGCTGTCCTTGTCGGCGGTAAGCTCCAGGCGCTCCTGCCATGTCAGACGCGCGTGATAGCTGCACTTCGGGCAAACCTTCATCGCGGCTGTGAACTCGCGGTTGTATACTACCGCGCCGCAGCGGGGGCACTTGAACAACAGATCCTGCGGTATCTCAACGTCGCCCTCCTGGGAAGCGGGTACTGCGGGCTGCTCAGCCACAAAGCGCTCCTTGACTATTTTGAAAAGATCCTCAATTGCCATTCAGCTCACTCCCCCATCACGTTTTTGCGGTTCAGGAAACCTATGTCGAAATTACCCGCCTCGAAATCCTCGTCCTTCAGCAGGCAAAGCTGGAAATCAATGTTCGTTTCAACGCCCTCGATGATGAACTCAGACAGGGCAACGCGCATTTTCTTTATAGCCTCGTCGCGTGTCGGAGCCTTAACGAGCAGCTTCGCTATCATGCTGTCGTAGTAGGGCGGAATCTGATATCCCGCATACACTGCGCTGTCTATGCGCACTCCGAATCCTCCGGGAACATGCAGCGACTTTATCTTGCCCGGGCAGGGGCGGAAGTTATGCCTCGGATCCTCCGCGTTGATGCGGCACTCTATCGCGTGTCCGGTGAGATGGACGTCGTCCTGCGTGAACCACAGCTTCTCCCCCGCTGCAATGCGTATCTGCGCCTTTACGAGGTCGATTCCGGTGACAAGCTCGGTTACCGGGTGCTCGACCTGGATACGGGTGTTCATCTCCATGAAGTAGAAATTTCTGTCCTTGTCAACGAGAAACTCAATAGTTCCGGCGTTCTGATAGCCGCTGACCTTTGCCGCAGCGACTGCCGCCGTACCCATCTTTTCGCGCAGCTCCGGAGTCATAATCGGGCTGGGGCTTTCCTCAAGCACCTTCTGATTGTGGCGCTGTAACGAGCACTCGCGCTCGCCGAGGTGAACCACGTTGCCGTGGTTGTCGGCAAGGAGCTGTATCTCCACATGGCGCGGGTTCACGATGAACTTCTCAATGTACACATCGCCGTTGCCGAAGCACGCGAGCGCCTCCTGCTGAGCCGCAAGGTACTGCTGCTCAAGGTGCTCCTCGCTCTCCGCGAGACGGATTCCGCGTCCGCCGCCGCCTGCGGTTGCCTTTATCATTACGGGGTAGCCTATCTCAGCGGCTACCTTGCGCGCCTCCTCGATGGTGGGTACTATGCCGTCGGAGCCGGGAACGACCGGGACTCCCGCAGATATCATCGTCTGCTTTGCGGAAGCCTTGTCGCCCATCGCGTCCATGACCTCCGGGGACGGACCTATAAACGTAATTCCGCAGGTCCTGCACAGCCGCGCGAAATCTGCGTTTTCAGACAGGAATCCGAAACCCGGGTGAATAGCCTGGGCGTGGGTTATCTCGCATGCCGCGATTATCGCCTTGGTGTTGAGATAGCTGTCCTTGGAAGCCGCAGGTCCTATGCACACCGCCTCGTCGGCTATCTGGGCATGCAGCGCGGAGCGGTCAGCCTCGGAATACACCGCAACGGTCTTTATACCGAGCTCGCGGCAGGCGCGCATAATGCGTATCGCTATCTCGCCGCGGTTCGCAATAAGTATCTTGTTAAACATTCTGTCAGCTCCAGATTTTATTCAGACTTGGGTGCGGGGTCTGCCACGGCGAAGGAGATTTCAGCGGTGACTACCTTCTTGCCGTTGACGGTGGCAACGGCGTCGCCGAAGCCTATCGGACCCTTCTTCTTTGTCATTGTGACGTGAAGCTCCAGGGTGTCGCCGGGACCTACCGTCCCACGGAATCTCGCCTTGTCGATACCTGCGAAGAACGCAATCTTGCCCTTGTTTTCAGGGAGCGACAGAGCGCATACCGCGCCCGCCTGAGCCAGCATTTCTATCATCAGCACGCCAGGCTGAACCGGCTGTCCCGGGAAATGGCCCTTGAACCAGTATTCGTCCGGCTTTAGGTACTTCTTGGCGGTGACGCTAACGCCCGGCTCCAGCTCGGTGACTTCGTCGATGAGCAGGAACGGATCGCGGTGAGGGATAATTTCCTTTATCTGTTCAAGATTTAATGTCATGACCTGCTCCTTACTCTATTCTCATCAGCTTCTGACCGTATTCAACAGCCTGACCGTCCTTTGCGTAGATCTCTGCGACCTTTCCGCTGAACTCGCTGTTTATCTCGTTCATGAGCTTCATGCTCTCGATAATGCAAACAACGTCGCCTGCGTTAACGGCGTCGCCGACCTTTACGAACGCGGGCTTCTCCGGGGAAGGGGAAGCGTAGAACGTTCCGACTATCGGAGAGGTGATGATATTGCCGGAAACCGCAGCCTCAGCCGCAGGAGCGGCCTGCGCCGGAGCATTCTGCGCGGGAGCCGCAGCCGGTGCGGGTACGCCCATCATCGGCATGGGAGCGGGCATGGGAGGCGGGCAGGGTCTGCCCTCGATAACTATTTCATAGGTCTCGGTGTTTATCTTGAGCTTTCCGAGGTCGTTTTTCTTAACTATTTCAGCCAGCGCTTCGATACACTCAACGGTGTCCTCGATGGCGCGCGGTTCTATGGTGTTCTTGTTTGCCATGTTCAGCTCTCCTTTCCGGTTCAGTCAACAGGGCGCATGCATATGCAGCCGTTGTGTCCGCCGAAGCCAAGCGAATTGCTCAGTGCGCCGGTGATCTTCATATCTCTTGCGCCCTCGGTAACGTAGTCGAGGTCGCACTCGGGATCGGGTACCTTGTAGCCCAGGGTCATGTGAACCTTGCTGTTCCTGATGGACATTGCGGTAACTACAGCCTCAACGCCGCCGGCAGCGCCGAGCAGGTGTCCGGTCATGGACTTTGTGGAGTTTACGGCGATGTTCTTCGCGTGGTCTCCGAATGCTTCCTTGATAGCCATTGTTTCGGTGCGGTCGTTCATGGAGGTGGAGGTTCCGTGAGCGTTGATATAGTTGATATCCTCCGGCTTCATTCCGGCCTCCTGATATGCGAACTTCATTGCCATCGCGCCGCCCTTGCCCTCGGGGTCGGGGCTTGTCTCGTGGTAAGCGTCGCAGGTGCTGCCATAGCCGCATATCTCAGCGTAGATCTTCGCGCCGCGCGCCTTAGCATGCTCGTATTCCTCAAGAACCAGCAGTCCGCAGCCGTCGCCGAGTACGAATCCGCTTCTCTCCGCGTCGAACGGAATGGAGGCCCTGTCCACATCGGTGGAGCGTGTGACCGCATGCATATTGTTGAACGAAGCGTAGCAGAATCCGATGTCGCTGTGCTCCGTACCTCCGGCGATCGCAGCGTCAAGGTAGCCGTGCTTGATGGAACGGAACGCCTCGCCTATCGACTGAGTGCCGCTCGCGCAGGCTGTGGTAACGCAGAAGTTGCTCCCCTTGAAGCCGGTGCGGATAGCCACCTCGCCGGCAGCCATATTGCCTATCATCTTGGTGATGGTGAAAACTCCCACGCGCTTGTTGCCCTTGTTATGGTAGTTAGCCATTTCTTCCTCAGTTGTGTAGATACCGCCGATCCCGCTGCCGATCACTACGCCGACGCGGTAGGGGTCGATGTCCTTGAGGTCTGTTCCGGCGTCCTTGAGAGCCTGCATTGCGCAGTACACTGCGTACTGCACGATGACGTCGTTGCGGCGCAGCTCCTTCTTATCGAAGTACTCCGAAGCGTCGAAGTTCTTTACTCTTGAAACCACGGAAAGGTTGTCAGGCTCCTGATCCGGAAACCAGGGTGCAAGCTCGAAGCCGTGCCTGCCAGCCATCAGGCTGTTCCACAGCTCCTCGGGTGAATTTCCGCAGGGGGTGACTGCTCCCAGTCCGGTTATTACCACTCGTCTATCCATTAAACGTTGTTCCTCCAACAATTTGTAGATTTTGATTTTCTTATGCACGGGTGAAATTTGCAAATTCGGAATTATGAATGCGGAATTCGTAATTATTGTGCCACTGCCGCGGCGGTTATCCGATTGTATCGAATTATAATACGTCCCACGAAGTGGGACAACCGAAATTCCGAATTCCTAATTATGAATTCCGAATTTAATTACATGCTCAGTCCGCCGCTTATTTCGATTATCTGTCCTGTTACGTAGGAAGAATCCGGGCTGCACAGGAAGGATACCACGCCTGCGATCTCCTCGGGCTGACCGTAGCGCTTCATAGCGATCTGAGCCAGCATTGCATTGCGCTGATCCTCGGTGAGCTTGTCGGTCATCGGGGTCTGAATGAATCCCGGTGCTACCGCATTGCAGGTGATCCCGCGGCTGCCCAGCTCCTTCGCGGTGGTCTTTGTCATCGCGATTATAGCGCCCTTGGAAGCGGAGTAGTTCATCTGACCCGGGTTGCCGTAAAGACCGGCAACGGAAGCAAGATTCACGATCCTGCCGCTGCGCTGGCGTATCATGACCTTGCCCGCAAGCTTCGTCATGTTGAACACTGACTTCTGGTTAACGCGGATAACGAGGTCGTAATTTTCCTCGCTCATCTGAGCCATCAGACCGTCGCGGGTGATACCGGCGTTGTTTATCAGCACGTCGATAGTGCCGAAGCGCTCCTTGACCCACTTCACAAGACCCTCGCACTGCGCGTAGTCGGAAACGTCCGCCGCGTAGCACTCAGCCTCAACGCCAAAGCTGCGGCACTCCTCTGCGACTTCCTTTCCCGCCGCGTCGAGGATCTCCTGTGAAACGTCGTTTATAACGATATTGTAGCCGTCCTTTGCAAGGCGCTTTGCGATAGCTGCGCCTATTCCCCGGCTGGAGCCGGTGATTATCGCTGTTCCTGCCATAATAAATTCCTTTCGTATATCAAATCAAGTTTCGAATATGAGCGCGCCGTAGGTAAGTCCTGCGCCGAATCCCACAAAGCAGATCTTCTGACCCGGCTTCACCATGCCCTGCTTTCTCATCTCGTCAAGGCATACCGGAATGCAAGCGCTGGATACGTTGCCCATGCGGGCGATGTTGGTGTAGACCTTCTCCTCCGGGATACCGAGTATCTCGGTAGCCTTCTTGATGATACGGAGGTTAGCCTGGTGCGGGATAACGATGTCAAGATCGTTGATGTCGTAGCCGCCCTGCGCCGCTACGTTCTTAACGGCGTTTGCCATGGCGTTCACCGCGAACTTGTAGACCGCGTGTCCGTCGCTCTGGAGGTACTTGCGCTTGGATTCCGTGTCGAACATGGCGTCCCAGGGTTCCTCGCCCTCCTTCGTGCCGTAGAACGGGCAGTTGGGGTCGTAGTTTATCTTGCAGTAAAGAGCCTCGAACTCGTCGCCGTCAGCGCCGAGCATGGAGTAGAACGGCTTGTCGGACTTCCTGTACACCACCGCGCCGGAAGCGTCTCCGAACAGTATGCACATGGAACGGTCGGTGTAGTCAAGCTGACCGGACAGCTTCTCGCAGGCTACGACAAGTACCGTCTTGTAATGACCGCTTTCGAGGTACTTCTGCGCGATATCCGTCGCTGTAATGAAGCCGGTGCATGCGCTGTTAACGTCGAATGCGGCAGCGTTCACCGCGCCTATCTTCTTCTGGATAAGGCACGCGGTGGAGGGGTAGAAGAAATCCGGCGTGCAGGTGGATACCAGCACCAGGTCGACCTCCTCGGGCTTTACTCCCGCGTCGTCCAGCGCCTTCTTCGCCGCCTCAATGCCCATGTAGTAGCCGGGCTTGTCGGTCAGGATATGGCGCTGCTTGATTCCCGTACGTGGCGTTATCCATTCGTCAGATGTGTCGAGGAACTCTGCGAACTTGTTGTTATCGGCAACGAATTCCGGCACATAGCTGCCCGTTCCTAAGATCTCAATTCCGCTCATTAAAAATTCTCCTTGATTTTCTCGTCAATATATAGTATAATAAACATGGTGTTTATCATTCTCAGATTCTCTGCCATATAATGCCAGAAGGATCAAGGCAGAATATGACATACCATATTTATTTTACCGCATTACGGCGAATTTGTCAACAGTTTTTTTCAACAAACATGCCGGATTTGCCGATTATCTCACTGAATAATTGCATTTGACCGCATTTCGCGGCACTGAAAACGCGCAATGCTATCATATAAGAAATAGAAAGGAATATGATCAATGCGAGAAATTCCATCATCAGCCATAACCGAAACCGTCGCAAAGCTGTGCGAGCAGGCTAACCTGAAGCTCCCCTGCGGAATGCGCGAGTGCATCTCGGGCAGCATTCAGCGCGAGGAAAGCGAACTGTGCCGCAGCGTGCTCGGCGATATCGTCAGCAACATCGACTGCGCCGCAGAACTCGGCGTGCCCATCTGCCAGGACACCGGTATGGCGGTAATATTCGCGGATATCGGGCAGGACGTCCACATCACCGGAGACGCGTTCGAGGACGCGGTGAACGCCGGAGTAGCCCAGGGCTACGTCAACGGAAAGCTCCGCCTGTCCATCGTCGGCGACCCGCTCGAGCGCAGGAACACGAACAACAACACCCCGGCGGTGATACACACGCGGATCGTCCCCGGCGACAAGATCCACCTGATGGCGGCTCCGAAGGGATTCGGAAGCGAAAACATGTCGCGGCTGAAAATGTTCACACCGTCCGCTTCCAAGCAGGATATCGTGGATTTCGTGACCGAGTGCGTCAGCCTCGCGGGAAGCAATCCATGTCCCCCGATAGTTGTCGGCGTGGGGATCGGCGGCGACTTCGAGTACTCCGCGTACCTTGCGAAAAAAGCGCTCTGCCGCGACCTTTCAAAGCGGAATCCCGACCCGGTCTACGCAGAGCTTGAACAGCAGATGCTCGACAGCATAAACGCGCTCGGAATAGGCTCCCAGGGCTTCGGCGGAACAGTCACCGCGCTGTACGTCAACATTGAGAAATCCGCGACCCACATCGCAGGACTTCCGGTAGCGGTAAACATCGGCTGCCACGTAACAAGGCACGCGGAAGCAACAATTTAAATTCGGAATTCTTAATTCGGAATTTGAAAAGCATTTATTGAAAATAAACGATAAACATTAAAATCACATGGAGGTTCACATGAAGACAGTTTTCTTATTTTCCGGACAGGGTTCACAGTACCCGGGCATGGGCGCGGAGCTTGCGGAGAAATCCTCTGCGGCGAAACAGATACTCGAGTGCGGCTCTGATATAATGGGATTCGACCTCGCCAAGAAGCTCAGCGATTCCACCCCCGAGGAGCTCGCGCAGACCAGGCTTTCCCAGCCGGCTATTTTCACCACTTCAATGCTCGCTCTCGCGGCGGCACGCGAGAACGGTATCGACAACTGCGCCGCTGCGGGTCACTCCCTCGGCGAGTATGCGGCTATGTACGCTTCCGGAATGCTCGGCATGGAGGACGCGTTCAAGGCTATAAAGCTCCGCGCTGCGGCTATGGCTGAGGCGGCGGAAGCCACCGGAGGCTCCATGGCGGCCATCATCGGCAGCGACAACGAGACCATCGCAAAGGTATGCGAAGAAGTAAACGGCTTCTGCGCTCCAGCTAACTACAACAGCCCGCAGCAGACCGTCATCGCAGGCGAATCAGCAGCTATCGACGAGGCTGTGGCAAAGTTCGCCGAGATGGGCAAGCGCGCAGTGAAGCTCGCGGTTTCCGCGGCGTTCCACACCAAGCTCATGGCAGGCGCGGCTGAGAAGTTCAAGGGCGAGATCGCAGGGTTCCCGTTCAAGGCTCCCAACTGCGATTTCTACTCCAACCTCTACGGCAGGAAGCTGGACGACTTCTCCGACATGCCCTCCTACCTCGCGGCGCACATCTGCTCCCCGGTTAAATTCGTTGACGAGCTGTCCGCTATGCAGTCCGCCGGAATCGAAGCTTACGTTGAACTCGGCCCCGGCAAGGTTCTGACCGGTCTTGTTAAGAAGTTCGACCGCAGCGCAAACGCAATGCACATCGAAAATGCTGAAACTCTTGAAAAGGCTCTCGCCGCTCTGAAAGGCTGAAAGGTTAATTAATATGCGTAAATTCGGAATTTTAGGACACCCCCTCGGACACTCCCTCTCCCCGCAGATCCACACCGCGCTGTTCGCGCTGGACGGCGAGACCGTGGATTACCAGATGTACGACATCGCGCCGGAGGAGCTTCACGATAAGTTCGATTTCCTCGCGACACTCGACGGATTCAATATCACAATCCCGCACAAGGTGTCTATCATCGACTTCTGCGACAGACTGGACGCAGGCGCTCAGCGCTACCGCTCGGTCAACTGCATCAAAGTCGGAAAGGACGAAAAGATCGGCTACAACACCGACGTTATCGGATTCACAAAGTCCATCGCAGCTCTCGGAGCTTCTCTGAGTTCCAGAGTGCTGCTCATCGGCTGCGGCGGCGTCGGCAGAATGATGGCGATAGAAACCGCGCTTGAAGGCGGCGACCTGACTATCGCAGCGCTCCAGTCCGATAAGGCTCTCGCTGAGGAGGTCGTAAAGGAGATCAAGGCGCTCAAGCCCGGCGCAAAGGTACGGATCGCATTCATCAGCGGCGCGGCTCTCGACCGCTGCGACCTTCCGGAAGGCGCTCAGTTCGACCTGCTCGTCAACGCCTGCCCGGTGGGAATGTTCCCGAAGGTGGACAGAATGCCCTGCACTCCCGCTGTGCTCGACGGCGTAAAATACGTGTTCGACGCGGTTTACAACCCCAAGGTGACCCTCCTCGCCAAGACCGCCCGCGAAAAGGGCGCGAAGTCTATGACCGGAATGGCTATGCTGGTGCTCCAGGCGGTTGCGGCTCACGAGATATGGGGCAACGCTTCCTACAAAACCGATGATATCAACAAGATAATCTCCGATATGGAGGATCTGATATGACCGCTTCCGTGTACCTCTGCGGCTTCATGGGCTGCGGCAAGAGCCACATCGGACGTCTGCTCGCAGCGGAGCTGGGACGCGAGCTAGTCGACCTCGACAAGGTTATCGTCGACCGCGAAGGAATGTCCATTCCCGAGATATTCGAGAAGTTCGGCGAGCCGCACTTCAGAAGCCTCGAAGCGAAGTATATCCGCGAACTCAGCGGAGGCTATATCGTGGCGACCGGCGGCGGAGCGCTCATCAACGACAAAACCGCAGAATTCGCACGGGAAAGCGGGATCTCCGTGTACATAAACACTCCGTTTGAAGTGTGCTATGAGCGCATTAAGAACGATTCCAACCGCCCGCTCGTCGTGAATAATACCCAGGAGCAGCTCCGGCAGCTTTACGATACTCGTTCCGCTATCTACCGCAGAAATTCCATGTATATGGTAAACGGAAACGCAAGGGATTCCGTAATCTGCGGCGAGATAGTAAAGCTGGTGAAGTGTTTTGAAGCTAACGAACTGAACAACTAAATTCGGAATTCGTCTTTCAATAACCCAAAATCGGGAGTCAAGGGGGTGTCTCCCCCAGTGGGGGAGGTGGCGCGAAGCGCCAGAGGGGTTGACCGACAGACCGCGTCCCCCTTGCGAGTCGAGGGCAGCGCCCTCGTCGCCGTCAGGCGAAACCTCCGCACGAAGTGCGGCAACTCTGCGCGCCGGCGCGCAGTTAAACTTAAAAAGCGCTAAAGGGGTGTGGGGGAAAACAAGAGTTTTCCCCCACATGCCGCAAATAATATTACGAACGTCTCTCCTCCGAAACAGTCCGGCGGACTGTTTCGGAATTATCTCTAAAAAGCAACGAACCCAGAATGAAAGGACAATAATGGTAGTAATCAACGTTAAAATAGTTTCAATGTCAAAGGACGCATACTACGACAGCGAATGCGGATTCGTCCGCTGCGGGGACGGAGTATTCACGCAGGTCGGCAATATGTGCGACTATTCTCCCGTCCACGGCGAGGAGGTCGTCGACGGAAAAGGGCTTACCCTTTACCCCGGATTCATCGACGCTCACTGCCACCTCGGCATGTGGAACGACGCGCTATGCTTCGAGGGCGAGGACGGCAACGAGGACACCGACCCCTCCACGCCTCACCTCCGCGCGATAGACAGCGTGAATCCCATGGACAGGTGCTTCGAGGACGCCGTGAACGCCGGCGTGACCTCCGTGTGTACCGGCGTAGGCTCCGCGAATCCGATAGGCGGCTCTTTTATTATAATGAAAACCTGGGGAAGCAAGCGGGTCGACAAGCTGATCGTCAAATCCCCAGCCGCCATTAAATTCGCCCTCGGCGAGAACCCCAAGAACACCTACAACGACCGCGACGAGACCCCGGTCACACGAATGGCTACCGCTGCGATAATCCGCGAACAGCTCATCAAGGCGAAGCGCTACAGCGAGGATATCGCGGAATACGAGCGCCTGAAAGGCACCGAGGACGAAATATCCCGCCCGGATTTTGACATCAAGTGCGAAGCACTCCTTCCACTGTTCGACAAGGAGCACCCGCTCAAGGCGCACTTCCACTGCCACCGCGCCGACGATATTTTCACAGCGCAGCGCCTCGCGAACGAGTTCGGTCTTGACTACGTGCTGATACACTGCACCGACGGCGCCCTCATCGCCGACGAACTCGCGGAGGACAGCCCTGCGATAGTCCTTGGCCCGATTTTCGGCGACCGCGGCAAGCCCGAGCTTGCAAACCACGACATCTCCACCCCCGCAGTGCTGTCCGGAAGCGGACTTCGCTTCGCGCTCTGCACCGACCACCCCGAGACCCCGATACAGTACCTCCCGCTGACTGCGGCGCTTGCAGTCCGCGGCGGACTTTCCAGTGAGGAAGCGCTCCGCGGGATCACCATCACAGCCGCCGAGATACTCGGAGTTTCCGACCGCATAGGCTCCGTGGAGCCCGGCAAGGACGCCGATTTCACACTCTACGCCGACGAACCGGTCAGCATGATGACTCAGCCGCTGCTTACGGCAGTCCGGGGTAAAGTCGCTGTGAACAAAATAATCTGAAGGTCACCTCTAAAAACCTCATGTGAGCGAAAATGTGCAGTGCGCGCCATCTTCGTCGTCAAACCTCCTCGTAAGGCATACAGCCTTACTTCGTCGGCTTTCCTAGAAGCTGGCACACCCTGCCCATTTTTGCTTTTCACACCGGTTTTTAGATGTTCCTTGAAAAAATTTGTGCAAATTGCAACCTTTTAATTGTTTGCACGGTATTATATATGAATTCATACGGACGTAAGCCCGTATCCGACGGAGAAATGATATGCTGACACTATCGCTCTGCGCTGCGGAAAACTTCGAGGAGGTAATGGAATTCTATATGCCAATGGTGTATAGGATCGCTTTCGCGCGCCTTGCCGACCGAAGCGACGCCGAGGACGTCACCCAGGACGTATTCCTGAGGTACTTCCGCACAGGACTGACATACGAATCCGAGGAACACCGGAAGGCATGGCTTATCCGGTGCGCCGTGAACTGCGCCAAGAACGTCGCCGGCTCCGCGTGGAACCGCCACAGAAGCCGCGGCGAACTGACCGAGAACCTTGACGACCCGGACAACGAGCCGATGGCTTCCTGCTGCGAGGAGCAGTTCGAAAAAACCGAAAGGCGGCTCGCCGTGATGAACGCGGTGATGAAGCTGCCCGAAAAATACCGCACGGTGATACACCTGTTCTACTTTGAGGACATGTCGGTCGCGCAGATAAGCAGCGCGGTCGGCGCGGGTGAATCTACCGTGAAATCACAGCTCAGCCGCGCGCGCAAATTGCTGAAGCCGCTGCTGAGTGAATTCGCAGAACCCGCAGGGGAGGTGGTTTTCTGATGAAATTCAGCGAAGAATATAAGAAGTCAGCGGAAAACATTAACCCCGACAGACAAACTATCGACAGAATGAAGGCGGCAGTCCTGAAGGAGCTACAGGAGCAGCCGGACGCTCCCGCTCAGCCGCTTGAGGAGCCTAAGAAACCGCTCCCGCTGCGCCGTATCGCGTACATCGGCGGAGCAGTCGCGGCATGCGCGGCGATCACCATTGCTGCGGTGAATCTCGTTCCCTCGCTTAAGGCTTCCAATGGAATGATATCTTCCGGTGCTATTGCCGATTCATCAGTGGCAGCCGCAGAAATTGCAGGCAATGAAACTGCCGCTCCGGAATTCTCGATGATACAGAACGCGGCCACGGCTGGCTCCGCAGAGGATATCGCCGAGGAAGCAGCCGCAGACGAGGCTCCGGCAGACGACGCATACGGTTTCGACAACGGAATCGCAGGTACAGACGGCATTATATACAACGATAACAGATACGAAAATGAAAACCCCGGAGCCGGCGACGCACCGATACCCGAACAGTCGGCAGAGGCTGTACCGGCCGAAGGCGCGGCGGATTCAATTTCTGATTCCACCAACAAGGGGCACACCAATCCGGCATTTGCTCCGGACGGCAGTGCGAACGAATTCGTTCCGGTTACGTATGAAGTACCTGAAGATTCCACCGACGAGTCTCTGGTCGACAATGAACACCCCAATCCGGAATCCGGCGTAATCGACACGTCGGGAAATACCACCAGCGATAACGGCAGCTCCACCGAGGATTCGTGGGCAGAAACCTTGGATTGCTGTGACTCCACCGAGGAAATATCCATCTCCTGGGAAGCCACATATGAACCTGACGACGACCGCGGGAATCCCTCGGCAGGCGGCGCCTGGGTGATCGTGCGCTCCCCGCAGGGCTGGCTGACCGCCGACGGCGAGCGATACGACGCCGTTAAGAACGCTGCCGCGCCCGCTGATATATCTGTTTTCTACTGGGCTAACTCACCGGTGGAAAACAAAGACTTCTGCCTGGTGATAGACGGCGATATGCTGTATCTTTTTGATGATCAGATGAACTACCTCGGCGGATACAAAAAGCGATAAGCAGGATTAACCATGTAGAATTGACATATCCATGACGATATCCGCATATATTTACTCTGCACCGACATTTTTACGGGTCGGGGCTGCGGCCAGTCCGCAGCTCTGACCCGCTTTTCTTGTGAAGTAACTAGGTTAAATTTACTTAATTTACTTTAGCTATTCTGAAATTTGTGTGAAATTCTGAAAAAAGCACAAAAAAAGGCTTGAAACGTTAAATGTTTTATGGTAAAATGTACTTGATAGAAAACAAGCGTTATATAACACGGCCTGGTTGATAATTATTTAACAATACCCATGAGGTGATAAACTTGACAGCACAGAATAAGCGGACGTCTGAACGCAGACCCGCAGACCCCATTCCGATAATCAGCGAACGCCCGGTTCAGCTGACTGCGCGCACCACCACACCCGCGCTTGCCGATCCAGAGCCGCTCTTGCGCGCCATTGAGAGCAGCGGCAACCTTGCCTTCACGATGAGCTTCAAACAGGGCTTCCCTGCCCGGATACTCGCGGGAAAAAACCCGATAGGTTCCGCAGGGGATACTATAATCATGGGCGACGTTGTTCACCCGGACGATTACCAGCCGTTCTGCGAGGTAATAGCGCAGGTCACGGCAGGAACCGCAGATGAAATAAAGCTCCACGCGCGGCTCAATAACGGCGGCGACTACCAGTGGTTCTATATCACCGGTAAGGTCCACCGCAGCGGAAGCCCCCTTGAATTCATCGAGGGCATGATGTTCAACGTCACCGACTACCTCGACTGCGAGGGCGAGGACATCGTAATGCGCCGCTACCGCAGCAAGCACTCCGTGAAGATAAACGACCAGTCCACGTATACTCTGCGGGATATTCTCGGCGAGGACTACCTAGTGCGCATTCAGCAGCCGCTCTCCCAGGCGAGCGGGCTGTTCTCCGCGATAACCGACAACGACGGCGCGGTTATCCTCCCCAAGGGTCAGGACAGGAAAATCAATCTGAACAAGATGGACTACCAGCGCAAAAAGAGTATCCGCGTACGTCACCAGACCATCGGAACATGGCTCATCACCGGCGAGGATCAGGATATCGTCGATAATAACGCGCAGCTTCTGGATACTATGGTGCACACCATCTCCATCGTTGCGAACTCCTACGTTGCACTTGTCGACGAGATGGAGACCTCCCAGAATGCAAACAAGCTCCTCGGTCAGAACTTCGAGGATCAGATAATGGTGAACGGCGTTTACTCGATATTCCTGCAAAGCCCCGACACCAAGACCGCGATCAAGAACATCACGCTGCTCATGACCGAGCATTTCGACCTCTCAGAGATCGAATTCTGCACCGATGAGCAGAACTCCGGAAGAGCCTATAAGCTCGACCGCACCGGCATGGTGCTCCCGGTAATTGTCAATTTCACCTGCAAGCAGGATATCCGTGACGAGCTGGATTACAGCGGTATAGTATGCACGGATCTCCGCACCATCGGCATGGACAGGGAACGCAAAAACCTTAGCTGCGTACTCGCCCGCACCTACGACCAGGGCTCCAACCGCGGAGTGCTACTCTACACCTCCCGCACCACGGACCGCGAATGGAGCAGCCGCGAACGCAGCCTGCTCAAATCCCTGACCCAGCTTCTTTCCACAGTTATCTACAAAATGTTCATGGAGGAAGAGCTGCGCAACTCCCAGAACAAGCTTGAGCGCCTCGCATACTACGACGTAGGCACCGGAATGCCGAACCGCAGCATGTTCGAGCGCGACTTCACCGAGGAGATCTCCGAAAACCGCAGCGGCGCTGTCATCGCTGTGGAATTCTCCAACCTCAAGAGCATTTCCGAAATATACGGCTTCGAATACGCCGACGATATCCTGAAAAGCTGCGCGGAGTATATCCTTGCGCTCCCGTGCAGTTCGCAGAAGAAGGTCTACCGCTTCTCAAGCGACATTCTGTTCATATCGCTCAGCGGTATCCAGCGCGAGGAAGCGCGGCAGTTCGCCCAGGCGGTGCTGACGAAATTCCATTCGCCATGGTATCTCCACAATAACGAACATCATATCCGCGTCTATGCCGGATTCACGATCTACCCGCACGACGCGGAGAATATCCAAACCGTTGTCAGCGCTGCTACTCACACCCTTCGCCTCGCAAAGGAACATCTCAGCGATGACGCCGTGTGCTACTCCGAGGGACTTGAGGACGCACTCACTGACAACCGCATGGTAAAGAAGCTCATCACCGACGCCGCCGAGAACGGCTTCAAGGGGTTCTACTACCTCTATCAGCCGGTGCTTGAGATGAAGACCGGACGGCTCCACTGCTGCGAGGCTACGCTGTTCTGGGGCAATGAAGATATGACCGTGCCGCGCAGCAGATTTCTGCCGATAATCGACCAGCTCGGTTACTCGCGGCAGCTCTACCGCTTCGCCTGCGACAAGATATGCAGCTTCTGCGCCTCCGTGCGCGAGCAGGGCTATCCGGAGTTCCGCGTGAGCTTCAAAATGCCTGAGAATATCCTCAACAGCGAAATCTCCGTTGACGTGCTCCAGAGCACACTGCTTGAGTATTCCCTGCCGCCAAGCGCGATAAGCATTTCCGTCACCGAGGCGGAAGGCACCCTCACCAGCGGCGGTATCTACCTCCAGGCGCTCTCGCGCATGGGAATGAACATCATCGCCGACGACACCGGGATGGGCTACTTCACGGACGCTCCGCTCAGCAACGCTTCTGTCAAGACCATAAAGATACGCGCCGACCGCTTCAGCGGCGACAGCGTGTCCTCGGGATTCGTGCGCTCGCTGATAAAGAAGGCGCACAGCAAGGGTATCGCGGTATGCGCGAAGGACGTCGACAGCCCATCCGACCTTACGGCGATAGGCGGCTCCGAAATCGACCTAATCGAGGGCATTTTCAACGGCAGACCCCTGCGCGATCATGAGTTCATTGAGAGAATGTCCGAGGGTCTCGGCGCTGGCTGAGCACAGATTTACGACATAACTGACGGCGCACCACTCCTCCCGGTGCGCTGTTTTTGTATTGACAATCCCGGCGGAATATAGTATAATTGTAGCATGTGAGAAAGGCGGTGTCGTATGTTCGGACTGTTTAAAAAGAAAATGCTCAAGACCGAGGAGGAAAAGCGCGCGGAGAGCCTCCCGAGGACGAAAAAAGTGCAGTTCGAGCCGATGAAGGTCGCGGAAGCCGAACAGCTTCTTGACGCGGATATCCGCGCCGTGCTGGGATTTTCCCCGGTGAACTACTACGCGACAAAGGATCGCTACCTGCTTTGCACATTCTGGTATACTGACGACCTCTCGGAAATCTACATGAGATTCGAGCTGCGGGTGGACGACCTCCCGCACGGACACACTAAAATGTACCAGATCGACAAGGTTCTTATGCGCGACATTCTGCGCAAATTCGGTCAGAATATAAATATCGGAGAGTAATTATGAACAATTTTTCGGTGCTTGAATGCCCGGTTTATTTCGACAAGACCAACATGCTTGACATGCTTTCCCTTTCGGCGGGGCGGGCTATCCTCTGCCAGAACCGTTTAGGTGAGCAGATAATCGCCGACAACTCCTGGGGGCTTGACCCGATGAAGGGCATGATACGCTTCGGCGAGCGGGAATTCCGCGCAGGAATACTCGGCTCTGAATCCGAGATACAGAACACCTGGCTCTGGAGCTGGGCGCACACCGAGAGCGGTCTGCCGGAAAGCTCCACGGCTGTCTCCAGACGAGTCAAGAAGCTCCTGCCGGAGCTTCCGGAGTTCCAGACCGGGAAGTTCATGCTGGACGAAGTCCACAACGGACACGATCTTGCGATGATCTCCTGCGGAGTTTCACACGAGAACCTCTGCTACTACAGATGCCCCTACGACGGCGGCGCCGCACTGGTGACGATTTCCGGACTTCCCGAGGATATCTTTGCCCCGGTGGACAGCACGGCGTTCCTGCGGCAGTATATCGAGATAATCAGCGGATTCTACTGCGACCACAGGCTTCTCGCAGCGGGATTCCTGTACCAGAACGGAACTCCTTTCACGGAGAGCGAAAATGCGCTCACAGCGGATTTCGGCGAGCGTAGCCTCAGATTCCTTTTCGAGCAGACCGAGGACGGTATCTCAAGGGTTCTGGACATATCGGAGGTCTGATTGACAAACTAGCATACGGCAAAAGGTGGAGCGTTACGCCCCACCTTTTTTATTTACATCGGAATGTGAGTGTTTGAAAGAAGTTCAGCAACGATGTCCTGCGGCGCGCCGTAGTCCGTCTGCCCGGAAGCCAGCACGATACGGTGAGCCAGCACCGGAATCGCGACTGCCTTTACGTCGTCCGGGGTCGCGTAGTCCCTGCCGTTCATCAGAGCCATCGCCTGAGCCGCACGGAACATCGCGATGGAGCCGCGCGGGCTTGCTCCGAGCTTCACCTGCTGTAGGAATCTCGTTGCAGTCACCAGCGACAGTATGTAAGCCTTGACGTTATCCGCGACCTTCACCTGCGCCGCCTGCCAGCGAAGCTCCATCAGCTCCTCAAGCGGCATCACCGGCTGAGTTTCCTGGCGCTGCGGCATGACCTCCAGCATTTTCATCTCGGCGGCGCGGTCGGGATACCCCACCGATATCCGCATGAGGAAGCGGTCAAGCTGAGCCTCCGGAAGGTGATACGTGCCGAAAGTCTCTATCGGGTTCTGCGTTGCGAGGGTCATGAACGGCTTCGGAAGCTGGTGCGTCTCGCCGTCGACGCTTATCTGAAGCTCCTCCATCGCCTCCAGCAGCGAGGACTGCACCTTCGGGGAGGCGCGGTTTATCTCGTCTGCAAGCAGAAAGTTGCACATCGCCGCGCCCGGCTTGTAGCTTCCCTTACCCGTGTTGATGTCCACCACCGTGTAGCCGATAACGTCCGATGGCATGAGGTCAGGCGTGAACTGAATGCGCCCGAAGCTTCCCGAAACGCTCTTTGCAAGCGTTTCCGCGAGCAGGGTCTTGCCAACTCCGGGGACGTCCTCGATGAGGACATGACCGCCCGCAAGCATTGCGCAGACTACCTTTTCTATTACCGGGCGCTTTCCGATTATCGAGCGCTCGATGTTGTTTATAAGCTGTTCAACCTTGTTGTTCATTTTTTTGCTCCTTATACACGTTATACGCTCCGCTTGCGGTTATGATGATGGTGTTCACGAGTACTGCCGCGAAAATCAGCAGCTTCACCAATCCTGCGTAGCTCCCCTCCATGCTGCTTATGTTCGGCGTTAACAGCTCCGGCGCTGATATGTTTATATAGACTCCTGCGGCTCCCGCCAGCACCGGAAGCCCCAGTGCAGTTATACAGTACACCACCAGCGGCATGCTAAGCTCATCACGTATCCTTTTAGTATAAAACACATGTAATTTTCCTGACAGTATACCACATGGAATAGCTGCGGCAGGATACAGCACCAATAGAGTTACAAACGCAGAAAACACCACGCTCAGCAGATATTCGGTAAAAAATCCGGCGGCGCACAGCCCGGCGTATTTCAGGTATTTCATTGGTCACGTTCCTCATTCTTGTCAGGTTCGGCGACGCCTAAAAGCGATTGAATACACAATGTTGATATCCCGCTGACTATCGCTACGCCTCCGATTCCTATTGAGAAGAAAAAAAGCGTCATCGCCTTGCCAAGTCCGTCCCAACCAGCCCATATACTTTCGCTGAACGCAAACGTAAGTATTATCCCCAGACCGCAAAGCACGACCAGTGCGGCAAAAACTGTGAGGAAATACCATTTCGAACTTATCATGAGCCTTTTCCTGATTATGTTCATAAAGGCGACGTGCAAAAATCCCGAGCCGATACAAAGTACTGCGCCAACAATAATAAATAAGCCGATCGAAACGGTGTAAAATAAGTCAAATATGTAGCAGAACAGCCAGTCAATCAGCAGGCATGCCAGATTCATGGCTAACCCTGCGGCGCAAATCCCAGCGTATTTCAAGTATTTCATTGGTCACGTTCCTCATTCTTGTCAGGTTCGGCGACGCCTAAAAGCGGCTGAACGCACAAGGTCGCTATCCCGCTGTACGAAGTGACCGCTGCGACCCCAATAGCTATTAAAACTATACTAACAGCCGGGCTAAAGTTGAAAAAACCGCTGCGCTCAGCCCAGATCGTCATGTCCAGGACAATCGCAGCCACAACTGCCAGAGCACTCAGCGCCAGCGGAGCTGCAAACACCGCCAGCAAGTACCATTTCGACCGCCTGACAAGATTTTTTCTGATAATATTCATGAACGCAGCATGTGCAAAACCGGAACCTATGCAAAGCAATATGCCAACCAAAAAACACATAGGAATGTCAAAGTCCAGTGTCGAACCGAGAAACGAGTCAATCAGCAGGCATGCCAGATTCATGGCTAACCCTGCGGCGCAAATCCCGGCGTATTTCAGCTTTATCAATATACACCTCCTGCATGTCGGAGAAACTGCAAAAACGGCGCAGCCCGAAAGCTGCGCCGCAGTCAGCGTATGTTGTTGTTCAACAATTAGTTGAGCAGGGAGTGCTCATCAGAAGCGTCGAACAGGTGGATCTTGTTCGGGTCGAGAGCGAGCTTAACAGTATCCTGAGGACGTGCAGTGCATCTCGGAGATACTCTAGCGGTGAGCGGGATACCCTCGCAGGTGAGGTACAGGAATGTCTCAGCACCGAGCATTTCGGTTACGTCAACAGTAGCCTCGATCATACCGGTCTTAGCGGTGGAGAGGAACATCTCCTCGTCGTGAATGTTCTCAGGACGGATACCGAGGATAACTTCCTTGTCTACATAGTACTTCAGACCCTCGTTGTCAGCCTTTGCGGAGGGCAGCTCAACGTAGAACTTGCGGCCTCTGGAGGTCTTGGTGTCCTCAGAACCGAACTCAACGGTGTACTTGCCGTTAGCCATGATGAGCTTAGCAGGAATGAAGTTCATCTGCGGAGAGCCGATGAAGCCTGCAACGAACTTGTTAACAGGGTTCTCATAAAGGTTGATAGGAGAATCGATCTGCTGAATGTAGCCGTCCTTCATAACAACGATTCTGTCACCCATGGTCATAGCCTCTGTCTGGTCATGAGTTACATAGATGAATGTAGTACCCAGCTTCTTGTGGAGCTTGGAGAGCTCGGTTCTCATCTGTGCACGGAGCTTAGCATCCAGGTTGGACAGCGGCTCGTCAAGCAGGAAGACCTGAGGATCACGTACGATAGCACGGCCGAGCGCTACACGCTGTCTCTGACCACCGGACAGAGCCTTCGGCTTTCTGTCGAGCAGGTGGGAGATGTCGAGGATCTTAGCAGCCTCTTCAACGAGCTTCTTGATTTCGTCCTTCGGAACCTTACGGAGCTTCAGACCGAATGCCATGTTATCGAAAACGGACATATGGGGGTACAGAGCGTAGTTCTGGAATACCATCGCGATATCTCTGTCCTTAGGAGCAACGTCGTTAACGAGACGGTCGCCGATGAACATTTCGCCCTCGGAGATCTCCTCAAGACCTGCAATCATACGGAGAGTTGTGGACTTACCGCAGCCGGAAGGGCCTACGAGTACGATGAACTCCTTGTCCTTGATATTCATTGTGAAATCGGAAACGGCAACAACGCCGCCGGGATAGCGCTTGTATATGCCTCTGAGTGATAAGCTTGCCATTAGAAATGACCTCCTGAATTACTTAATTATTTTGAACCCTTTTCAGGGAACTATCAGCTTTTCCGCTACTAATATAATACCAAAATACGGCGAAAAAATAAAGAGCCTAAGTCAACAAATATTTTTGAATCCCTTTATGAATAATAACCAAGACCTACAAAACAACCACAAAAAACGGTCTGTTCTGCTAGTGGTATTGCACAAAAAAAGCCCTATTTTGAGCCATTCAAGAAACTTTCATCTCGATTTTTGGAGATTATAACAAAACGCCACAGTTTAATTTGTGCATTACACAACAAAATCTACGGTATTCTTTTCACACAATGGTCATATATTGATATCTGAGGACAAACCGAGACTGCGGACACACAAAATCCAGGCTGAATTTTGTGCAATCCTACAGTAGTATGAACGGAGGAACTATGAAGAACGACACGAAACGCTCCCGGATTCCGCTTGCCGCCGGGCTGATACTATTCGCGGCGGCAGCGCTCTGGGCGCTGACGCGCAGCTTCGGGTGCGGAGCCGATTCGATACCCGGCGCGACCAACGAACAGCGCATAGCCTACATAGAGAGCTTCGGCTGGGATCCCGGATTCACCCACACCGCCGTTGAAAACGTGCGTATCCCCGTGGAATTCGACGACGTTTACGAGGAATACAACGCGCTCCAGCGCAAACAGGGCTTCGACCTGCGGAAGTACCGCGCGCACACCGTCAAGCGCTACACCTACGAGCTTTCCGGTGATACGCCGGTTCCGCTCAACGCGGAACTCCTCGTTGAAAACGGAGCCATCATCGGCGCAGACATCGTTTCCCCCGCGGCGGGAGGATTCCAGGGCGCCCTCGCGATAGACGAAAACTAAATATTGACAAATCCGGATTTCCGGGGTAAAATATACTTATGGTCACCTCTAAAAACCTTGTTTGAGTGAAAATGTGTATAGCACACCGACTGCTTCTTCAAACCTCCTCGTAAGGCATACAGCCTTACTTCGTCGGCTTTCATCGCATTCGGCGCACTCTACCCATTTTCCCTTTTCAAACCGGTTTTTAGAGGTTCCCATATCAACTTCCCCGGAGGCCATCGTGAAAAAATATACTATATCAATTATATCCGGCTGCTGCGTGCTTGCCGCCGGAATAGCCGGGCTGGCTCTGCTGCTGAATCAGCCTCCAGTTGGTGAAAGCAGCGTTCCTGAATTCGTCATGCCTTCCCAGACTGTTTCCACGGACTCCAGTTCTGCTCCGGAAACCTCCGGCAGTTCTGCAGCTGTGACAACTGCCCCGCAGACCGAGGCACCGCCTGAAACTCCGACTGGAACCGCCGAACCTGCCGCCTTAACCGCTGAATCCCCAGACATACCGGAGGAAACGATTTTTTCAACATCTATTCAACCAGGAAAAATTACAGCCGCTCAGCCCTCGGCGGTTTCCGAGCCTGCTCAGCCGAATTCCGCCGTTTCCTCCGTGACTTCCGCGCCGGAAACAACCACTGAAAAAATCCAGACCACTTCCAAGCCTCACACCGCTGAGCATTCCGAACCCACCGAGCCGGAACACCCATCGAACATGCTTATTACCTCCGGCGACCCGCTCCATCACGTACAGTTTGAGTTCGGCGGGCGAAGCGTCAGATATTCGGGCGTTTATGAAGGAACTCCCGTAACTGCGGTGGATATCCTTCTTGAGCAGATCCCGAGCTACGACTTCACCCAAAACGGAAGCAGCTTTTCCGGCACGCTGAACGCGTCCTCGCTCGACCCGGGATACTATATTATCCGGGTGTCGCTGGACGGCGGCGCGATAATGGACTACGTTTTTGAAATGACCGCGGACGGCTCCGCGCCGCTCTCCTGGGCTGAGCTTCCCGCAGACGAAAACCTGAGCGCCGCCGCTTCCCCGCTGGAGCTCCCGGAGGAGGGCGTAATGCAGCACATAACGTCCTCCGGCGACCCCGAGACTGCAAGGCAGGTCCTCAGCCGGGTCAGGGAGCTTTCCGACGAGATATGCGCGGGTATCACCAGCGACTACGACAAGCTGCGCGCAATTTCACAGTGGGTATCGCGGAACATGTACTACGACAAGGACGCCTCCGAAAAGGGCGTGACCGACGACATGCTGACGCTTGAGCATGTTCTGGAATACCACCGCTCGGTGTGCTTCGGCTGGTCGAATCTGTTCTCCGCGCTTTGCCAGGCTCAAGGGATATGGTGCGCGAACGCCTCCGGCAGCGTTGTTACCGGAAGCCGCTGCTTCATGCAGACCTCCACCGAAGACGAACGGTCGCATTCCTGGAATATGGCAGTAATCGACGGCAGGCAGATATGGGTCGATACCGTGTGGAACTCCTCAAACAGCTACCACAAACGGCGTTATGTTGAAGGGGCGCAGGATATGCAATACTTTGATATCTCCACGGCGGCGCTTTCTCAGGATCACCGGGTCACGCGGTTTGAGTACCGGAATTATTTCGCACTTGGCTAGAGCCAGCGGCGCAGATCTGACAAAGATACAGTCGGGTCTGCGCCGCTTTTTTCTCTGAACTACGCGTTCTGATTTTTCCGGAGCTTCCGGCTTATCCTGTCCCACGGAAGCTGCACGAGAATTACAGCCGCAAACACAATAGCGCAGCCGATTATCTGCCGGGGGCTCATGCTCTGATCAGTCCTGAGAAAACCTATTTTATAGGCGACAAATCCGGATATCGTAGCCACGACGGATTCCAGCGACAGTATCAGCGCCGCCGCGGTAGGGTCGACGCCCTTCTGACCTACGATCTGCAAGGTATATCCAACGCCGCAGGAAAGCACGCCGGCGTAAAGCACCGGAATCGCTCCGCTGACGAGCTGCTCCCAGGAGGGCTGCTCGAAAATGAAGGCTCCGATCGTACTTACCACGCCGCACACTGCGAACTGAATGCAGGAAAGTATCACGCCGTCGGTAAGGGGCGAGAAGTGGTCGATAACGAGAATGTGGACTGCAAACACCAGAGCGCTTCCAAGTACGAGCAGGTCGCCCGCCGAGATGGAAAGGCTCTCGCCGTTCACGCACAGCAGGAACATTCCGGCAACTGCCAGAACCGCGCAGAACCACACTGCTTTCGGAGCCTTCCTGCCGATGAATATGCCGAGTATGGGCGTGAGGATTATGTACAGCGTAGTGATGAATCCGCCCTTTCCGACGGTGGTCATCGTCAGACCATACTGCTGGAGCGTTGAGGCGATGGTCAGCGCCGCGCCGCACGCGAGACCTCCTATGATGGTGGTCTTAACGGGAAGCGGTTTGCGCTCCGCTTTGGGAATACGCCCGCGTATAATAAGTATCACCGGGACAAGTATAACGCTTCCAATGATGTTTCGCGAACCGTTGAAGGTCAGCGGTCCCATGAAATCCATGCCCGCCTGCTGCGATACAAACGCCATGCCCCATATTATCGCTGCTGTCAGTAGCAGCAGGCAGTTTCTGAATTTTTTTGTGTTTGTCATTTTCCGTTTTCCTTTTTTTTCTGAGCGTTCTGACGGTGCGCCAGCATTCTGATTATCCTCGGGCGGTTGAACCTCTGAGTAACGATGAATACAAGCTCCAGCCCTGCCGATATTACCGAGGTTATAACAAACGCCGGGAGCGCTCCCACCCATATTGAAGCAAATATCGGAAGAAAACTCAGCGGAAGTATTATCTCGTGGGTTATCTCCGCCTGGCACATTGCCTGAGCTATCTCGTCAGGAGTGTGCCTGCTCAGGTCGAAGAAATCCGGCCGATACGCCGGCACTCTGCCCTTCCACTTCTTCACACGGAGCAGCCTGTAGAGCTTCCTTTCCCAGTCCCTTTGGCGGAACCATGGTCTGGAGAGATCGGCGTGATTGTGCATTGTGGAGTTCACGATACCGCCGACTATCAGCCGCATTATGAAATGGTAGGATATCGTCGCGAAGGTTATCGCCAGGGTCAGGAAAACGTCCTGACCTCTGCGGAGATACAGTGCGGTACAGAGCACTGCAATTGCGGGCATTACGGCTGATGTTATGATGATTAGCTTCCTCATGGCTGACCTCCGGACAGTAAGAAACCACAATTTCACATTACATTATAGCAAAAACCGTTAAAAAAGTCAATCGACCGCCCCGAAAAACAGAGCGGCCGAAAAATATTACAGTCATGCAAACTGCCAGGAATCGAACTCAAATCCAGCCGGGAACACGAAGAACACGTCGTGAGTTCCGGAGACCTCGGAGAACAGGCTGTTGTATACGACCTGCCAGTCGTCAGAGCTGAACTCCACGGAAGCCGCCGCAGTTCCCTCGATATTGTCGAGGTAAACGTCGACTCTTCCGGTTCCCTTTACCTTAGCCGCGAAGTACTTCGCGCCGTCGCCGAAATCAGCGCCGCGGACGCACGTCCACGCGCCGGAGCCATTCTCAGCGCCGCAGGAGATCGTCATGTTGCCGCTTCCCTCCGCAGGAGCGTAGGACGCGCCTGCGCATGCCGCGATGGTCTCCGCCTGTACCGGCTGATAGGGGTCGAGGCTCTTTATCTGGGAAACTCCCGCCTTGTCGCCGGTGACTTTCTCAATGACTACGTTTTCCTCGTCGACCTGCGCTTCGTTCACGCACAGGCTGCGGAATCCTCCGTACGTGCCAAGCGCCTTCTGAGGATACATCGCATGGTAGAACAGATAATACTTACCCTGGTACTTTTGCAGGTGGGTGTGGTTGTTGCTGTATTCAAGTCCCTGCTCGCCGGGATTCTTGAAGTAATAATCCTGATATACCCAGCTATCCGTGTCAAGCGGGGTCTTAGTGGTCATGTAGGACATGCTGCACTGCGGCGGAGGCGTTACGCCGTCGACGTCCCACCCGTCAGTGTGGCTCGACCAGTCGTTGTTGTAAGTGTAGACATAGGTTCCGTTGATGTAGTTCAGCTCGCTTGCCTCGAAATTGAATTTAGATGGGATTTTCACAATGTCGCTGTCGATGCTCACCATATCGTCGCCGAGCTTAACTATGCGCGAGCCGCCGTCGCCGCCTCCGAAAGCCAGCCATCCGGTGCCGTTGTCGTCGATGCATACGCCCGGGTCAAACGGGGAACTGCACCCGTTAAGTCCCGGCGTGTTGCCGTCCAAAAGGGATTCCCCGAGAGGGTCTGACCACGGCCCGGTTGGAGAAGTGGAGGTTATGACTCCGGTACCCCAGCCGCTGTTTGAGAAGTAGAGATAGAAATGAGTGAGGCCGTCCTCCTCAACGCGGGAGGTTATCGACGGCGCCCAGGACGCCAGCGCCCAGGGGCATATTTCCGCGATGTCGATTATGCCGTGGTAGGTGTAGTTCACCATATCGTCAGTGGAGAGTATCACCAGTGACTTTATATGCTCATAGGTGTTCTTTCCGTCGGCTCCGACCGTTTCGTACTGCTGATTGTCGTTTGTTCCGTAGATGTAAAGCCTGCCCTCGTACTCCACAGCGGTGGGGTCTGCGCAGAAAACGTTTGAAATAAGCGGGTTGCCGTCCGGAAGGTTCTTGCCGGTCGGAGCGTCCAGCGACTGAACTGTTATCCCGCCGGGCTGTGAAGGTACCGCCGAACCGAGCGCGAATCCGCTTTCCGGCGAGAATTCAGCCTGGCTCTGGCTGTCCCCGGACGAACCGGCAGCGGGAGTACAACCGCACAAAAGTGCCGAAAGCATAACTGCAATGATAGGTCTGATGTGTTCCATAATACCCTCCTGGAATTAACGTTGTAACTTTATTATAGCACAATTATTCCGTAACAGCATTAATTATACGGACATCGGTCAGCACAAAACTGCCATTACTCCCAGCCCTTGCAGACGTCTACCCACTCTGTAAAGCCGGAGTGCTCCTCAAGCTCAGGTATGGTGAGCTCAATCGCGCTGTTGCTGCTTCCGCAGGCGGGGAACACGGTGCTGAACCTCTTGAGCGATTCGTCGAGGTATACAGTCACGCCATCGTTCACTGCGAACGGGCATACTCCGCCGATCGCGTGTCCGATAAACTGCACTACTTCGTCAGGAGTCAGCATTTTTGCCTTCTTGCCGAATTTAGCCTTGTATTTTGCGTTGTCGACCTTCGCGTCGCCAGCCGTTAAGACAAGTATCGGCTCCTCGCCTAGCATAAACGATAGGCTCTTAGCGATGCGGCGCGGCTCACAGCTGAGCGCCTGGGCGGCAAGCTCCACCGTTGCGCTGGAGCTGTCAAATTCAAGTATGCGGTCTGCCATTCCGCAGCCTGCGAAGTATTCTCTTACCTTTTCTATAGCCATTTTGTTCCACCTTCTGTTATCATTCCGCGTTTGGGCGGCCAAGTTGATTTTAGCACTTTACAGCGGTTTTGTCAATATGTTTTTAATTGACAAAGTACGGGAGCTGTGTTATTATATAATCTGGAAGGGGGTGGCATTATGAAAAATCGTTCATTAGCGAGGTTCGTAGTTTTTGCGCTGATACAGGTCGTGCTGTGCGTACTGGCGTTCGTATTTGCGGCTGGGATATCGTCAGCAGAACCGGAGTTCCAGACCGATGGAAGCATATACGTTGACGGAACAGATTTCACACCGCTGGCACAGCTGGGCGGCGAGATATTAAACGGAGCTTTATCGCTGCTGGCGCTCGGAGCGTCTTTCCTTGTTACTGCGGTAATTTCCGCTGTTTTACTGTTGCCGTTCCGATTTATTGCTGTTCGAAAGGACAGTATTCTCACCCGCATTGAAGCGCGCGGTACTCTGATAGTGATTTTAGTCTGCACGGCTGTTTCGCTGATCTCAGCGGCGATATTCGGCGGGGCTGGCTGTATGGTTGTCGCTCTGGTGCTGATGATCCCTCAGCTTCTTCTCAGTGTGCTGATGTACTGGCTTTGTATTTTCCTGCGCTCACGCCGGCAGGATTCTGTTAGCCGTGATTGTGGCGCTTAATAAAAAAATCACAACGAAAGTAAAATGCAAGTATACTGTGGGAAAAACTATAATTTAGCGGTGCGTGTTCCGCCTACCGCAATCCATAATCGGGAGTCAAGGGGGACGCGTCCCCCTTGCGAGTCGAGGGCAGCGCCCTCGTCGCCGCCAGGCGAAACCTCCGCGCGAAGTGCGGATACTCCGTGCGGAGCACGGCTACTCTGCGCGCCGACGCGCAGTTAAACGTAAAAAGCGCTAAAGGGGTGTGGGGGAAAACAAGAGTTTTCCCCCACAAGCAACACGTCGTCTTTATTGAGCCTTTCCTCCGAAACAGTCCGGTGGACTGTTTCGGAAGCACACCACACCGCTAAATTCTAATTTTCAACAACTTGACCCCTTGCGTTCAACCGCAATGGACTTCTTTATTTTCCCGAATACATATCCCGCTGAGCAACTGCCAGCCTGTCGCAGCGTTCGTTTTCTTCATGACCCGCATGCCCCTTTATCCACGCGAACTCCACATCGTGTATCGCCAACAGTTCAAGCAGGCGCTCCCATAATTCAGGATTCAGCGCGGGTTTGCCGTCGGACTTCTTCCAGCCGCGTTTCTTCCAGCCCTGCGCCCACCCCTTTGTAATTCCGTCTACAACGTACCTGCTGTCTGTGGTGACTCTCACCTTGCACGGGTACTTCAGCGCAGACAGCGCCTGTATCACCCCGGTAAGCTCCATGCGGTTGTTCGTTGTGTGCGCTTCCCCGCCGCTTATCTCCTTCTCGTAGCCGTCGCAGCGGAGTATCGCTCCCCAGCCGCCAGGTCCGGGATTTCCACTGCATGCACCGTCCGAGAAAATCTCAACAAATTTCATACTGCCTCTTTCGTGTCAAATGAATACTTTCCGTAAGCTCCGCAAATAGTATTCCCCGCAAATGAAAATAAACAGCCCCGAGTGTCCCCGGGGCTGAATCTTTTGCCGTGGAATTAGTTTGCGAGACCCGCTCTTGCGATACCTTCGGTGAAGTACTTCTGTAAGAAGATGTACATGATAACGATAGGTGTGATAGCAAGCAGGCAGGCTGCCTCCATCCATACGATGTAGTCGGAGGCAACGCCGACCTCACCGGTCAGGTACATGGAGATGATGTTCGCGATACCGTCGATCTTCAGCGAAATCGTGTTCGCCTTTGTGAAGTACATCGAGGATACATAGTAGTCGTTCCAGTACCAAACGATGGAGAAGATGAATACCGTCAGGAATGAACTTGCTGCATTCGGTACCATAACGCTGATGAAGGTCTTGAACGGACCGCAGCCGTCAAGGTACGCAGCGTCCTCCAGCTCCTTCGGGAGTCCGCGGAAGAACTGCCTGAACAAGTAGATGAACAATCCCGCACGGATACCGTTACACATGAGCGCCGGTATGTACATCGAAAGGTTCGTATCAACCAGGTTGATGGAGTCGCCCATCAGCGCGTTGAAAAGTCCGAAGATATCGAAATATCTGAACTGAGAGAACTGCGGGATAAGAATGATCTGTACAGGAACGATGATCTGGAGCAGAACAAGTGCAAAGAAGAAATTCTTGCCCTTGAACTTAAATCTCGCGAAACCGTAGCCGGTCAGCGCGCAGGTACCTACCTGGAGGACAGAGGACACGATGTTCAGTATCAGCGTGTTCCACAGAGTGCCCGGGTAGTCGATCGCGTTCCATACCTCGACGAAGTTCTCCATGCGGATCGTCTTGGGGATCCACATTACGGAGGGGTCGTTCATTTCCGCCTGGGGACGGATAGAGGTGGAGATCATGTAAAGGATAGGATACAGGATTACGAAGCTCAGACCGAAGATGATGACTGCTCTGAAGAACGGCCATACATATGCGGCGATACGATGCCAGAACAGGTATCTGTAGTGCTTCTTCTCCTTTGCCGTGTACCTGTGATAATTCTTAATGATGTCAAAATTAGACACACGGTACTCGTCCTTCTTTTTCTTTTCCTTCTTGGGTGCCTTGGTCGGCATTGCAGTTACTGCAACCGCTGCGTCAGAGTTGATGTCGGCGATGGTCTCTGCGATTGCTTCGGCTGTAGGCTCAACAACCGTCTTTTCGTCCTGCTTGAAGCTGTCCGCGATCGCTGCGGCGCTGCTCTCAAGGGACTCGTTAGATGTTACGTTTTCAGCAGGCTGATCAGCAACATTATTTCCCTCTGTGGGGAGCTCAAATTCTTTATCTGTCACTTCTCTAACCTCCTTAATCATTCTCGTAGTAAACGAACCGGTTGATTATCACGCAGATAATACCGAGGCACGCACCTACTATTGCGAAGTAGATCCACGCAAGCGCTGCGGAATAGCCGTACTCCCAGTTCCTGGACTGTGCCAGAACGTATTCCATTACGACGTTATCGGTGGATACGAACGCGTCGATAACGGTATATACGAGGTTAGACAGGATCATCGGCGAGATGTACGGGAAAGTGATTTTCCAGAAGAACTCCCATGCGGTTGCACCCTCGATGCTTGCCGCTTCCTTTGCAGAAGGCGGAATGGTCTGGAGTGCGGAGAGGAAGATCAGTATCTGGATACCGGAGTTCCATACGAGGTTCAGTACGCCGGACGTGATGTCCTTAATGATGTCTGTAAACGTCTGGTTCAGATTATAGATACCCAGGAACTCCATCAGCTCTGTAACAAGGTCTGTCTTGAACAGTGTGGAGAACTGTGCTGCGTCAGATACGCCCTGGGAGGTCATATCACCGTTGATAACGCTGATTACAGGACCTGTCGCGATAAGAACCGGCAGGAAGAAAATCGCTCTTGCAAGCGTTCTTCCTCTGAACTTCTGGTTCAGTATAACCGCGATGAACAGGGAGAATATCATGATTACGATGGTGTTCGGAAGGATCTCGCCGAGCGCCGTACCCAGCTTCGGAAGGAAGGTGGTATCTATCGTAAACGCCTTTGTGAAGTTGTAGAAGCCGTTCCACTCGGTGTAGATACCTGCGGAGGTCATGCCGACCTCAAGCGCGCCTGCCTTGTCAAGCAGCTTGGTGTTACACAGCGAGTACCACAGGGAGGTCAGTACCGGCATGATGAACAGCCACAGTGTTCCGATGAACCAGAGCGCTATGAAGCCGTAGCCGTAAAGACCCTTTTTCTTCTCGTAGGGGATCTTTGTGGTCTTGATCTTGACCTGAGCCTTTTCACCGCCCTTGCGGCGAATGTCGACCTCCTCATTTGCTGCATTGAGCGCAGCAGCGGCGGCCGTATTGTGAGCAGACACTCTCTGAACCGGTGCGGGAGCCGGTGACGGCTCTGCGGCGGGTTCAGCGGCTGACTCTGCGGGAGCGGTGTTCTCGCTCTTTCCGCTTAATTCAAGTTCTTCACTCATCAGTCAGTTGTCGCTCCTTTCTGTTCAAAATCGGAAAGCTTTACCTCGGTACCGTTGACCCAGATCTGGAGGGTGCTTACGTCCGCCTCAACGACTGTGCCGTCGGAGAAGGTGGTCTTGTAATGAGTTCCATCGGTGATCTCAAAATCCTCGATGGTCTCGTCGGTCAGAGGAAGCACATACTGCTGCATGAGCTTATATTCAGCCGTCATGTCGTTCAGCCAGCCGCTGTAGTGAGTGTAGAACAGCTCATCATAAGAGCAGTCGGTGAACTCGTTAGGATCCTGATACATCACCTCGTAGTGCAGCGGAGTGCCTGTAGCCACAGAGTAAACGAACAGCTCGTCTGCGCTGGAACTTGCGTTCTTCGCCTTGGTGGTGTACGTAATGTAACCGTGAATTACGATCTCGTAGAACGGGATATCGTAGTCGTAAACGTCGAAGTTGCTGCTGTAGAGCGGAACGTCCTTCAGGTAGTCAACATACGGCAGAGCGTAGTCGTTAGCCGCACCGGATACGAATGTCATACCGCTCTGGTTGATCATTTCGTAGCCCTTGACGAGGTTGTTGACAGCCTGCTGTCTGGAGGTGTATCTGGAAACGTTCGCAGTGTAGTCGCTGTAAAGCATATTGGTGCCTTCTGCAACGGACATCGCTGTGATGCCGTCCTTCTGGCAGCTTGAAACTACCTCGCCGTAAACTCTCTCATAGAAAGACGGTGAGAGAATGTACCAGCTTGAGCGTGTGTCGTGCGGAGTACCGAACGCCAGCTCGTAAACGCCCTGTGTAGCGTAAGCCTTGGTGATCGCGATTGATGAAGCGCCGGTCTTGGTGTAGCCGTTGCCGCTGCGCTCGTAGTTCATCAGGTCAAAGCTCGGAGCCAGCATGATGCCGCTTGCGTCGCAGTAGCTCTTGAGTTCGTTCCACTTGTTCTTGCCGCCCAGCGTGCCGGAATAATCCACCTTGCTGGAGATTCGGCTCGTGATACCAGCCGCGTTGAAGTCCTCATAGGAAACGACGATGTTGCTTACACCGTTTGCTGTAAGCTCCTGGAGGATCTGCTTTGCCTGCTCGTAAGTGGTAGCCGCTGTCTCAAGCTTCACTGGGAAACCGAGTATCGACTGCTCCTTTACGGTGCCGCCCCAGATGTCGAGGTAGAGGGGAGCCTCTTCCTTATCGTTCTTGGTGAGGCCCTTCTCTTCAACGAGGTACTGCTGATAGCGCTTAGCCACGTCAACGTAGCTTACGTCGTCCTTAACTATAGGATAGTAGCGGACTGTCAGTCTGTCCTCGGGGATTATGTCCTCCTGGTAAGCATTCAGCGCGGAAGCATTCTGACCGCCCATGAAGTAAGTGTCAGTAGCACGGAGCTGGAAGTTGAACCATGCGGAATTGTAGCTTGTGGACTTCTGTCCGGAAACCGCTGCTCTCGCAGTAGCGTACGCGGAACCTTCGGTAACGACCTCAAGCAGGGCGTTGTCATTTCTGACGATACCCATTACCGGCAGGTAAGCCTGCTCGGTCTTTGCAGGAGCCATATCCTGGCTCTTTGCGAGGTCTCTTCCGTAGATACGCTGTGTGTACTCGTTTGCCTTGCTCTTTCCGTTGTTGAAGTTGATCACCGCGCCGGAGCCGTCCGGTGTGATGATGTAGCCTTCCTCATCAGAGAAAGCAGCGCCGAGATCCTGGAGCAGGTTCACGTCAACAACGGAACGTGAGCTTTCCTGGATCAGAGCGGGATCGCTCTCGGTCTCGGTGATCTCGTCCACGGCGATGGAAGCCTGAATGTAGTCACCCTCGAGAGTTATGTAATAAGGGATCGTGATACCCTCGTTCGGGAATGTGTACTCGGCACGGAAGCCGTTGTCCACCATTGTAACGGTAAGACCCGGTCTGATATCGTCTGCGGTCTCAACGATCGCATTTACGCTGTCTTTCCAGGAACGCACCGTTGTCGACGGGGACTCGGTATCTGTTACCTTAACTGCGTTGATCACGAGAGAGGACTTGAGATCCTCCTTCTTGGAGTTGTTCGCAACAGGATCGTCGTCTGCATTGTAAGGATTGCTCCACCAGATGTGCTCGCCGTCCTTTGTGCGGAATGCGAACAGGCCGGTCTTTGTGTTCACCAGCAGCTCGAAATTCTCATTTGAAGCTGCAAGCTCGCACTCAGCAAGAACGTCATCTTCCTGGATAGGCTGCTTCTCGTCCTCCACAGGCTCTGCCTCGGAAGTGGAAGCCTCCGCAGTGGAGGTCTCTGCCTCCGCGGTATCAGCGGCGGATTCTTCCGAACCTGCCTCTGCGCTGCCCGCTTCTGCCGTCATGCTGTTGCTCTCAGACCATGCAACGCTCTGGCTTGCCGAAAGCACCATGCTCGCGCAGAGTGCGCCGACAAGTATTTTCTTGCGGATATGTAGCATTTTTACACCACCATTTACTATATTTACGCCTTTTCCCCGTCCCGGGGAGCAGGCTCGCTAATGTTCTTGTTCGTCAGGACTTCAGCTTCTTGCGCTCCTTAGCGATCTGATGCTTCTCGAAAGCGGTGTACGCTGCGACAATGATCGCGATGACAGCAGCGATAACGCCGATGAAGATGAAGATCAGGGCTGTAGGCTCAAGGTTGGAGAATCTGTACAGCAGCTCTGTGTAGATCGAGTAGATGAACACGTAAACCTGCTGGAACAGGGAAACCAGAAGTACCAGAAGAATAAGGATAACAACCATTGCAAGAATGGTGATAAGCATGAACAGCAGGGTCTTGGGAATGGAATACTGGTGAACTGTCTTCATGCCGGAGATCAGCAGCACCACAGTCCAGAGGATCGTTACGTAAGAAACGAATGTGATGAAAGCTGACTCAGTTCTGAGCAGGCAGTTGGAGAGGATAATGTTGATAACCTGACCGATGATGTAGGGAACGAGAGCATATGCGGTGTTAACGCAGATGTTCTTCATGGTACCCTCGCCGTCGAACAGTGTGCACAGCGCCCAGTTGCCTATTACCCATGTGAAGAATATTACGATTGTGCGGATTATGATCGGAACGATGTTGAAGATCTTTACCGCTGCGGTATTGAACAGGAAGCCTGTCATGAGCTCGCTGCACACGCTCACGATAAAGAGCAGCGCAACGATGACGAGAGCCACCTTCATGTTGTAGGCTTTCTTCCAGCGGAGATCCTCAAAGCCTTCGAACGGATGACGCATGATGTAGAACGGCCATTTCCATGCCGGCATATCAAGATTGAATCTCATAAATCAGACGTCCTCCTTTCCTTTATTGCGTTCCTTGAACAATTTTTCCTGTTCTGTGCGCTTCCTTGCACGTACCTTGTTCCTCCAGGTGGAGAGCACGTAGATACCTACCAGAAGCACCAGAATGACTATAGCGAATACGGTGAAGTTGTCTCTGATGAAGTTCATACGCCAGCTCTTGAACGCGTCGTTGTAGCCGGACTTGGAGTTGTAGTAGAAGTACTTCATCGCGGTATCGTAATCGCCTTCGTTCAGGTAAGCGTTACCGAGACCGATGTATGCCAGCCAGTAGTTGCTGTCGCGGCGGAGCGCTTCCTCCCACGGCTGTCTTGCTTCCTCGTACTTGCCCTTGTTGAACAGCGCGATAGCGTTGTGAACGATGGAACCGAACTCGGTCTGCTTGAATACCGTGATGGAGCACTTACGTCCATCGAGTACATACACATTGCTTCCGCGGCTCTCAACTGCGTTTACGATGTTGAACGTACCCTTCTGCTGACCTATGCCGCCGAAGATGAACAGGAGCTGGCACTCGTCGTCGTACTGGAACACACGTCCGGTCTTGAGGTCGAGCAGATTGATCGTTCCGTCTGCGGAAACGTCGATATCAGTTATCTGTGAGGAGTAGGTCTGGCCTCTGTAGTACTTGGTCAGCGCGTCGCCGAATGTGTAATCAGAGTAGCCCAGGTTTGTGTAGATGTTCGTACCTGCGGAGTTCAGCTTCTTTAAGATATCTGTATCCGCAGACTTGGACTCGGTAACTGTATAAATAAAGTTATCGGAGTCGATGTCGAAGTTGGAGATCTCGACAGGAACGCTTCTTCTCATCCTCTTTGCCTGTTCACGGCTGAATATGAGCTTCCAGAATGCGTTCATCAGAACCTCGCCGGTAGCCTCTACTCGGTTCGCACCGAAATATCCGTTGAAGTCACCTTCCTTGGAGAACACTGCCGCGCCCTTTGTGATGGACTTGATGCAGACGTACACGTTCTTCGCAGCATCAACCAGAACCTTGCTGGGGTTGAACGTTACGGAGGAATCGTACATCGAAGCGTCAGGTCTTGTATAAACTACCTTTACCTTGCCGACGGAGGTCTTGTACTCGTCGGTTCCGATCTCGTCGACTGTGAATGCAACAACGCGGTCGTTGGAATTGTCCGCAACGTAGATTGTGGACTCTCCCTCGTCAACGTCAACATAAACGCCGGTAGGACCGTTGAAGCTGAGGTTTGTAATCTTATTGAAATCCGCCTGGGAGATCGCGCCGGTGTTCAGCTCGCTGTTCTTCGTGTCGAGCCAGTCCTGGACTCCGGAGAAATCGAGGGATTCAACAGTAAACTTGAGCTGGAAGTTCTCATCGGTGGCGATGATCCTTCCCTTTGCGCTATCAGAACCGCTTGTTGGCTTGTATGCCGAATCGGCAAGATACAGGTCGCCGAGGTCGGAAAAGAACATGTCGCTCGGCTCGGAGAGGGTGCCAACACCGATGTCCGCACCGGTGATGACCTTATCTACAACGTAGCCGTTCTGTGAGGGAACCGGGTCGCCCCACCAGTCGTAGTTATATCCGTCATATGGCTCATCTGCATACGCAACGCTTGTCATGAGCGTGACCGCAGCCATAGCCGCAGCCGTCACGCGCGCTGCAATGCGCTTGATTGATGGCACTAAAATCATCCTTTCGTAAATAGAATCGCTGTTCTGTACAGCAGGTCAATCCTTCAGACCGGAGTGAGCCATCGTTTCAACGACGTTACTCTGGAGAATAAGGAAGAGTATCATAGGTGGCAGCATCAGCACAACAACTGTCGCTGACGATACGCCCTGTCGCGCAATACCTGCCGCTGCGATCTGCTGCATTACGATAGGAATAGGCTTGAGCTGCTCGGAATAAACGAACAGATAGCCGGTGATCTGCCAAGCGCCCTGGAATGCGAATATCATCAGGGTGAGCCATGCAGGCTTAACGTTCGGCATTACGATCTGCCAGCAAACTCTGAGGTGGCTCGCACCGTCGAGCTTTGCGGCTTCGATCATGCTTTCGGGGATCTGACCCATGAACTGCTTCATAAGGAACAGACCCATAGGAGTTGCGATGTACGGCAGCGTGATAGCCCAGTATGTATCGATCATGCCCATACCAGCCATAACGATGTACTGTACGATGTAGGTTACAGAGGAAGTGAACAGAAGGGCAATTTCAATGACCTTGTTCATAGCCTTTACGCCCGGAGCCTTGACCTTCGACAGTACGTAAGCTGCGGAAGATGAAAGGAAGAGCTGGGCTACTGTAACGACTACAGAAACGAATACGGAGTTGAAAACGTATCTTGAGAACGGTACGTCAAGGGAGCCTGCAACCTTCAGCATGTCCTCGAAGTTCTGCGAGGTGGGTCGTTGAACATAGAGCTTAGGCGGGAACACGAACAGTTCCTCGACTGGCTTGATCGACTGGATTACCGACAGATAGATCGGGAAGAGCATGAACAGTCCGATAAGCACGAGCAGAATGAAGATCGCGATATCACCGCCGCGGGAGCCTCCCCACTTTTTTCTTTTCTTAATAATGCGCATCTTCCGTCCTCCTTAAGTATCGAGTATTCCTGCCATCGCCTTGCGGATAACGTTGTTAACGAGTATCATCACGATGAACAGCAGGAAGCAGATAGCGCAGGCGTAACCCATTTCGTAACGGACTGAACCGTAGTCGAATGCGTGGGTCATGATCGTGTGCGCTGCGTAGTCAGTAGACGGGAATGCGGTCAGGAATCTGCCGATATCACCAGCGGTGAAGGAAGATGTGATCTGCATTACAGCCGCGAACAGAAGCTGCGGGCCCATAGCAGGGATCGTGATATAGAGCAGTTCCTGGAAGCGGTTCTTGATACCCTCGATAGCGCCAGCCTCGTAGCCGGACTTATCAATGCCCTGGAAGCCTGCACGCAGAGAAAGGAAGCCTGCGCCAAGGGACATCCACATCTGTACGATAATTACGCACATGAGAATGTATCTTGCGTCGGTCAGCCACTGCTGAGGGCCGTTGATGAGACCAAGGCTGATGAGAACGGAGTTCAGGAAGCCGTAGGTATCGCCGGAGAAGATGAGCTGCCATGTTGCGTAGATGTTACCAGCAAGGGTCGGAGCGTAGAAAATGTATGTAAATACAGTTTTCAGCGGACCGGGCATCTCATTGATGAGCCAAGCCAGCAGGAAGCACGCGATGTAGCTGACCGGGCCGGTGATGATAGCGAATACAAGCGTATTCTGGATAGCAATAAGGAAAACGTCGTCCTGAAGGAACAGAGTATAGAAGTTGCTGAGTCCTACCCACTGCGGGAACTGAACCATGTTGAAGTTCGTGAAGCCTACAGGGAGGGAGATAACGACCGGTATACCTGTGAATATCAGGAACAAAAGGAAGTACGGAAGAGCGAGGATATATGCGCTGCCGTTCTTCTTCATTTCACGCATCGTATAACGGAACTTGCTGTCCTCGATATACTGCGATTTCTCTTTACCGAACAAGCTGATTCCTCCTATTTTTCTTATGGTACGGTATCCCTCCCGCTTTCGCGGGAAGGGCATTGACCTTAACCATTGTAGTAGCCGAGATCCTTCAGCTTTCTTACGATCTCAGAGTTGATGTCTCTGTTGTAGGAGCTGAGCTGATATCTCGGATTCTTCTGGTTGTTTACAACCGCTCTGAATGCGTTGTAAACGTTACGTGTAACTGCGTAGGAAGCCGGAATGATCGGAACTTCTCTCAGGTTGTTCATCTGGTCGCTGATCTTAGCGTACTCAGAAGTAGACCAGTTCAGTCTGGAAAGCGCCTCGACGTTTGCGGTGTCGTAACGACCCATCGGGCCCATGATGGCCTCGATCGTCTTACCGTACTCTACCTGAACGTCGGTGGTGGTGAACCAGTCGATGAAGTTCCAAGCTGCGCCTACGTCCTTGCAGCTTGTGAAGATAACTGCACCGGAGGAACCGGAGTTTGCCGTGTAGTTGATCTTGTAGTTGCCGTTTTCGTCCTTGACCTTGTTGCCGTTCTCATCGGTCACATAGGAACCCGGAACGTGTGCGAATGACCACAGACCCTTGATCTCAGGAGCCGCAACGCTGAGCTGGTTATAGAACGCGTAGTTCTGGAGCAGCATCGGCATCTCACCGGTTCTGAATCGTGTGAATGCGTCGTAGGTCTGGTCGAAGTCGTAAACCGTGTAGAACTTAGTCCACTTGGTGAACGCCTCAACGGCAGCCTCTGTGTCGAATGTTGTGGAAACGTACTGGCCGCTTGCTTCGTCAAAGTTGTAGAAATCCTGACCTGTCTGGAGCATCAGCAGTACGAACGTGTTGCCTGCGTCGAATACCTGAGATGAGATGTTGGACGGAAGGATCAGACCAACCTCAAGGTACTTTCTCTGGATATCAGGCAGCATGTTGATGAGGTCGTCCCATGTTGCGGGAGGCTCGGTGTAGCCCAGTTCCTCCAGTACGTCGGTACGGTAGAAGAGCATCGGGAAGTTCTCGGTGAGCGGGAGTCCGTAAACGCCGCCGTTGAACTCATAAAGAGTTGTAACGTCAGGTGTGAATCTGCTTACGACGGAATCGTATCCGGGCTGTTCCTTGAGGTTGACAAGCAGACCTCTGGAAGCGCAGACTACAGGGAAGTCGCCGCCGATGAACAGTGCGACCTCAGGACCCTTGCCGGCGAGAGTTGCCTCAAGAACGGCGCCCTGTACCAGCGAGATGCTTACCTTGGTATCGCTGTTGGGGTTGTACTCGGAGCTTACCAGCTCATTAACAACAGTAGCCTGGTCACGGCCGAGGGAAACCCATACGTTCATCGTCTTTTCAACGCCTGTGGAGTCAGACACGGAGGTGTAATCCTCGAAGAAGGAGCCGATGAACGCCTGGAAGCCGAATGCGAGAGCTGAGAAGAAGTTCGTGGAGCTGTCGCGGAAATTATCGTGCGTGGACTTGACCTCGATATAGTCGATCTCAAGCGGCTGGTCACGATAGTCTCTCATCCATGCGGAAACAGCGGATATCTGATCCTTGATGGAAGAAAGCATCTGCGGGAGATCCTCGGGGTGGTCAATAGCCATCTGGAGGATAACCGCCATAGTCTGAAGCGTGGAAGCCTCGGAGCCCTGACCAGTGAGTGACTCGATACCTGCCTTCTCTGCGTAGAGGGTATCTACAGCAGTCTGGAGGAAGTCAAACAGACCGTCGATCTGATCCTCGAGGTAGTAGTCGTTGTACTCGTCGGGGGAGGGACCGGTGATCATGAGGATACGTCTGTAGTAGTAGTTCATCTGGAAGATGAGGTCGTCAAGGCGCTCCATTACCGGACCGATGTCGCCCGGAATAGCCTCGAGTGCGATCTCGTTAGTACCCTTGTGGAGGTACAGATAGATGTACTCGCCGTTTTCGTCCTTGAGTTCAACAGTCTGCCAGTTAGGGTTGTACTGGATCCTGATATCGTCAAGCTCCTTGCAGGGAACAACGCCGTTAACGTAGACGCGGCGGTTGGAGAAGAATCCGCGCATCGTGCTCTGACGGCATCTGATCTGCATTTTGTAGTAACCGTCCTCAGGAATCTCTACCTGCCATGCGATGGTCTGGGTAGCCTGATCCCAGGTATCAGCGCCGACTGTGTTGTAGCGCTTGTTTACCGGGTGAGACGGGCTGACGGAGTAGTCAGTTCTGTCGTATGTAGGATACAGGGTCGAGGAAGTTGTGTAGTAAGTGTTCTCTGCCTCGATGTGACCTATATCCTCGCTGCTGCCGAATGCCGGAGTAGCGTCGATCTGCTCCTGTGTGGGCTTGATGTCCGCATAGCTGGGCAGCTCCTCAGTGTTGTAGAACTTCATGCTCTTGAGGTAGAAGTTTGTCTTTACACCTGTGAGCGAGATTTCATGCTCGCCCTCGGAAAGGTAGAAGAAGTACGGAGTATTGATAAGTCCGTCTTTATCCTTGATCGGGTATGTTACCCAGGTGTTGTACTCAACCTGGGGAGGACGCTTCTGGTTCTTCTTGCGTGCGTCCCAGCCGATCTGGGTTTCGTTCTGCCAGTAGCGGTCAAGCTCTACCAGCTTCACCTCGTCGAACGGATACTCTCCGTCGATCTTCATCTCGACCTCGATAGTGGTGTTGGTCGCGGTGATGGGGTGATAGAACATCTCGAGGTTGTACAGACCAGCGGTCTTAACGTCGAACTGCCATGTCAGGGTGCCCTCGCAGTCCACCCAGGCTACACACTTCTTTTCGCCGTCGTAGTCCTCGAGCTGAACATTGATGTCGTCGCTCTGCTCGAACTTTGTAACGTCAATGTTTACCTCTTCCATCGGCTTTGCAGCGTCCGGATATCTTGCTATGTACTTTCTGTACGCGTTTTTGTTGCTGACAATGCTCAGGCTGTCCGCGTTAACGGTCGTGGAGGACGATGAGTCTGCACTCTCCTCCGCAGCAGCGCCGGGCGCCAGCTGGACCTGTACGAGAGTCGCCGCCATTACGGCTGACATGAACAATGAAGTGACTCTCTTCAGTCTGGCTTTTCGCTCTTTTGCCACAGTGAAATCCACCTTTCCTAAATACTGCTTTGCAGCAAATCGGGTTCTCCCTCCCGATTATTTACTAGCCTTGTCCGCGATGCCGCGCGGGTAAATGGAGATCTTGCCTTCCTCAAGTTCGACGCGGACTTTGTCGCCGCCCCGCAGCCCGAGTTCCTCAAGGTACTCCTTGGGGATCTGAAGTCGCCCTGCCCTGTCAAGCACGGTGAGTTCCTCGTGTGAGTTCTCCTCCTGCTCGTTCAGCTCGCCGAACGACTTTGCAATGCCCGACTTCCGCACAAGTTCGGTAGATGTCTTTCCGTCCCGGATCGCCACCACGCGGTCTATCTGTGCTGAAAGCTTTGTATCGTGCGTTACAATTATAATAGTAACGCCCATTGCCCTGTTAAGTTCTCTGAACACGTCCAGTATCAGTTTCGACGTCGCCGTGTCGACTGAACCGGTCGGTTCGTCCGCAAGCAGAAGCTTCGGGTTATTCGAAAGCGCTATCGCTATCGCAACCCTCTGCTGCTCACCGCCGGACATCTGATCCAGCCGGCTGTTCTTGCGGTGTGAAAGTCCGACCATGTCGAGCAGTTCGTCTGCCCGCTGGCTCCTTCCGCTGAACCCGGAGAGCAGCATCGGCATTTCGACGTTCTGCTTGGCGGTCAGGTATGGAATGAGGTTTCGTGCGTTGTTCTGCCACACAAACCCTACGGTCTTTCGCTTATATTCTATGAAATCCTTCTCTGTGAATTTCAGCATATCAACGCCGTCTACGTAAAGGCTTCCCGCTGATGGCCTGTCGAGTCCGCCGAGCATGTTCAGCAATGTAGACTTGCCGCTTCCGCTGGCCCCGACGATCCCCATCAGCTCCCCGCGCTCGACCGTGAGGTCAAGACCCTGGAGCGCCATTACTTCGACATCGCGCGATTTGTAGATCTTCACGAGATTCTCAGCCTGCACCATGATGTTTTCAGGTGGGGCTAGAAGCACCTTTTTAGGCATCTGCGCCCTCCTCCGGCTGATTCTCCTTAACATCAGAAATCACGCCGTCTTCCAGCGTGTAAACGATATCAGCCAAATCCATCATTGTGGTGTCATGCGTTGTCATTACTATTGTCAGATCATTCTGCCTTACAAGGTCTCTGAAGAGCTTCATTACCGCCATTGCTGTCGGGGAGTCAAGCTCCGCTGTAGGCTCATCGGCAAAAATAATCTTTGGCGAGTGCGATATCGCTCGGGCGATTGCAACTCTCTGCTGTTCACCGCCTGACATCTCGCCGGGACGGTGATTCATTCTTTTCTCCAAACCCACCTGGATCAGGCTCTGCCGGGCACGCTCGACGCGCTCCTTATATGGAAGCTTGGTTAGCCGAAGCGCAAATTCGACATTTTCAAACGCTGTCATAGTGGAGATCAGCGCAACCGACTGGAACACAAACGCCATATCGACCCGCCTTAGCCGGTCACGCTCCTTATCCGGGAGTTTTGTGATATCGCGTCCGTCCTCCAGGAACATGACCTCCCCCGATGTTGGTCGATCAAGTGCGCCGAGGATATTTATTAGAGTAGTTTTGCCCGAACCGGAACGTCCGCGCAGTACAGACAACCGGTTAGGCGGTATCTGTAGGTTTATTCCTTTTAGTGCATGTACGATGCTTCCGTCCCCGATTGCGAAGTCCATGCAGACATTCCGGGCTTCAATTATGCTGTTCATATAAACCTCTCATGTCCGCGGAATTCTGACGGAATACACACGATTCCATAACACCGCCATCATATATACCGTATTAATTATATCAAATTTAACCGCTAATGTCAATAACCCACGCCTTTTTTTAGTCATGTTATATAAATTGCGCTTCACAACCTTTCTCTGAGCCAACTTTTAGTTGCAAAACCCTTCCATTCTATATATTGTGTTAGGTTGCGTTTTTGCTCACATCTTATTCTATATTTTGTGCCACGGCAAACTTACATTTTTTCGCAATTAACTTATTTTCTTAAATACTTTTGACTTTAGCCTTTCTCCGTCATTGTGCACAAACAATTTTGCAAAAGTTTATTAAATCTGACTATACACCCGAAACTTCGATTCAGACATCCGGAAACACAAAAATCCCGCCCCTTGCGGGACGGGATCTTGTTAACCTTTAGAAGCGAGGTTCATTCAGTTGTTACTGAATTACTTTCTCTTCTTAGCAACTACGATTGCAGCGCCAGCCAGAACAGCAGGAACTACAGCCAGAGCTACACCAGTACCAGGGTTGCCCTTGCCATCATCAGCAGGCTTGGTGTCAACGGTCTCGGTGGTCTCATCAGTCTCAGCTGTCTCGATTACAGTGGGCTGCTCGGTGGACTCAACAGTCTCAACAGTCTCAGTGGTCTCAACAGTTACGTTAGGAACGTCGGTGGAAGCACCAGCAACAACTACAGCTGCAACAGCGTCAGCAGAGATATCTGTGAAGCCAGCATCAGGAGTCAGAGATACGGAAACCTCGGAATCAGCAGCAGCGTCAACAGTGTAGGTGAGGGTCAGGAGAACAGTGCCGTCAGCGGGAACTGCAGTGCCAGCCCAAGCGAACTTGTTGGTCTCAGTGCTGAAGATACCACCGGTAACAGCCTCGTTAGCGGTAAGGGTCAGACCCTCAGAAGCGTTAACAGTGAAAGTAGTAGCTTCCTGTGTCATGCCGTTAGCAACGACCTGAACAGTTAAAGTTTCGCCTGCAACAGGAGCATCTGTGTCAAATGCAGGAGCGATAGCAGCAGAAGCAGCAACAGCGGTCAGAGATACAACTGCAGCAGCAACGCCGAGAGAAAGAATCTTCTTCATATAGTTTTCCTCCATATTTTTTTATAGCTTATTAATTAAGTTCCGCCTCGGGGCTTACGCCCCGGGGTGAAACCAATTAAGCGTTAGTATCAGTCTAAGCTGAAATTAAGCCTGGGATACAACGAACTTCAGGATTGCAGCAGCATCAAGAGCGTTAACTGCGCCGTCAGCGTTGTAGTCGCCAACTGCTACGTCGATAGCAGTGTTGTTTACAACAGCCTTCAGGATTGCAGCAGCGTCGAGAGCGTTAACTACGCCGTCGCCGTTTACATCGCCGAGAACAGTTGTAGGAGTGGTCTGCTTAGTAACCTCAGCCAGCAGAGCCTCATAAGCTTCCTTCAGCTCCTTGTGGGACTTAGCAGCGGAAGAATCATCAGGCTTATGGATCTTTGCCTTGCCAGCTGTGGTCTTAGTAGCCAGCTCATAGTTATCGTTGCTGGTGAATACTCTGTTGTAATCGTTGAAGAAACGATCGCTTGTGTATGCATCGTTGTCGATGGTCCAGTCAACGGCTGTGTTAGCTTCCCAAGAATCCTTGTAGAGTGCATCGTCGAGAGACTCAACAGTGGAGAGCTTCAGAGCGGTCTGCTCCATAGCGGTCTTCAGAGTGTCGTTAGCAACGAGCTCGCCCTCGTCGATCATCTCAGCGTAAGTGGAGAGAGCAACGTAGATCTCACCGAAGCTGTACTTGAATGCGTTGTAGTCCTTCTCAAGTGCATCGTATGCATTCTTGAGCTTATCATACATGGATGTAGCGAGTACGCCGTTAGGAGCACTTACGTTATCCTTGTACTTCTTCTCCTTGTTAGCAGCTGCGATCCACTCGCTTGCTTCCTTACGTACATCAACGAGAGTATCGTGGTGAGCTGCGAACAGACCAGCGTCGCCAGTCTTCTCAGCGAGGTCATAGGACTTCTCAAGCAGATCAGCAACCTGTGCCTTGGTGTACTTAGCAGCAACCAGATCATACTTGTCAGACAGAGCGTAGCTCAGGTATCTGTATACAACAGTCCACTCAGCTGCGGAACCCTTAGCGGAGCCCTCAACGAACTCGCCAGTTGTGTCGCAGAGGTTGTAGATGTCGTTCTGTGCAGCGTCAGCAAGCTTGGTCTTGTCGCCCTCGATGTAGAGTTCAGCAAGCTCAAGAGCTGTAGCAAGGTCAACGTGCTTGATCTGTGCGGTCTTGCCCTTTGTGGTCTGGATAGCGTCAGTTGTGAGCTGAACGTAGTCCTTGAAGATCCACTCGCCGATCTTATCGCCGTAGGAATCAGTGCCCTCGTTCTCAACATCGTTGGACAGACCGTACTTGGTGTACTGCTCCTCAACGAATGCATCTCTAGGATATGCTTCCTTCTTGATGTCAGCAACGCTGTCAACGATGGGCTGAGCTGCCTTAACAACTTCCTTAGCCGCACCAGTAGCATCCCACGGAATTAAAGTGCTGTCCCAGCTAATAGCGTTTCCATAAGTAGCAAGAGCTGCACCATTTACGCCGTTCTCGCCGAAGTACTCGTTCATTGCAGCGATAGCAGCCTTGAGGTCATCGCCTGCTGCCAGGATTGCGTCAACATCGCTGGAAGCCTGAGTAGCAGTCTTAGCAGTGGAAGAAGAAGCATTGAGTGCATTCTCAACTGCCTTGATAGCTGTCTTTAAGTTTGCATAAGCAGCCAGATAGCCGGTCTTGAAGGTCTTCCAAGCTTCCTGGATCTTTGCGTCCTTAGCAGCTACAGCGGTATCAACTGCTGCTACGTTGGTAGCGTTAGCGTCGTTTGCAGCGATAGCCTTGTTAGCAGCTGCAACAGCAGTTCTTGCTTCGTCACCAGCAGTGGTCTTTTCAGCCTTAACAGCTACAGCAGGAGCGTAAGCGTCATTCTTGTGAGCGTTTACATCAGCAGCAGTTACGTTGATGTAATCAGTCAGGTCGATTGTGCTGCCCTTGCTGAAGAGCTTGTAGGATACACCGCTGATCTTGTTGGTCTTATAATCATCACCAGCAGCCAGGATCGGGTCGCCAGTCCACAGGTTATCCTTGGTAGGAATGTAAACTGCATCCTTGGTGTTCTTTACATTGATGTGTGCCTCGGTAAGCTTTGTTACGCTACCAGAGTTGTGCCACTGGTTGGAGTAGTCATCAACGGAAACCTTCTCAGCAACCTCGAGAGTCCAAGGCTCGTCAGCGGACTTATCCTTGTCATATCCGAGAGTGGTCTTTGCTGCGATCTGGTCGAGCAGAGCGTAAGCGTCATCTCTGTCGTAGTTGAATACGAGTACTCCACGATACTTGTCGATGAGGCTCTTAACAGTAGCCTTGGAAGCTCTTGCAGTGTCATCAGGAGCCCAAGCGCCGAGGATTGTTGCATAAGAAGATGCCTTCTTATATGCCTTTACGATGTCTTCCTTACTGGTCTTGCTTACGTTCTTGTAAGAATCGAGCTCATCGTACATGTTGTAGAAGTCGGTCTCATCATTGGTGATTACGCTGTAGAGAGCGCCGTAGGAAGTGTTTACGCTGAACTTCCAGGAATCATCAACGCCGCCGAGATCGCCGCTTACAGTACCTCTTCTCCATGTATCATATCTGTAGATGTTCTGCTTCTGGGTCTCGTAGTTCTTCAGAGCGGTTCTGAACTGAGCCTTTGTAACAACGGTAAGACCACCGAGGTTAGCAGCTGCGTCAGTCAGGCTCTCGTAAGCATCAGAGATGATGCGGGAATCCTTGGAATCAAGAACGTCCTCTGCACTCTCATACTCGCTTACGAACTTATCCCACTTGTCGCCATCATACAGGTTGTCGTTCAGCTCATCGTTGAGGATGTTTTTGGAGTCATACTTAGACTTGTTAGCCTTGATGAGGGTAGCGAGCTCTTCTGTGGTGTAGATCTTCAGAGAGTTGTAAGTTGCTGTTACCATCTGGTAAGCTACAGTGTAATCATCAACAGTAGAAGCGCTGTCGTTGATAACATTATCAGCATACTCAAGAGCGTCCAGGAACTTCTCGCCAGACATAGAACCGTAGTCGTTGATTTCCTTAGCGCGGAAAGAATCGTAGCTCTTTACCAGAGCCTCGAGGTCAGCCTTTGTCTTAACCTGCTTGGTAGCAGCGGCTGTGTCTTCTGCGGAAGCTACAACTGCAACGGAACCAATAGCCATTACAGATGCCATAGCAGAAGCAAGAATTCTTCTTCTTAACATAATAGTCCTCCTAGTTATTGTTTTTTAAAACATCTCTGAGTTATCGGGCACTCGGATGTGTTAAACGGATCAATTTCCGCTCACCACCGTAGTCAGCGGCGAACTCGAAAAAGTTTCAAAAACTTTTAAAAAGTTTTTTAATTTTTTCTCATTGACCTTTTGCACTACGGTAGTCACGGAACTTTGAAGAAAAGTTTCAGCTTTTTTAAAAAAATTCTGAAATTTTCTTTTTTCACTATGTAAGTGAATTACTTTCTCTTCTTGGAGAGAACAACTGCGCCAGCAGCTACAACAGCTACGCCTGCAACAGCAGCGATACCCTCAACGCCGGTGTCAGGAGAGCCCTTCTCGGTGGTGGTGGTAGTAGCTGCAGGAGCCTCAGCGTCTACTGTAGCAGCGTCAGCAGCGGTGTTGTCATCAGCAGCGGGAGTCTCGTCAGCGGCAGCGCCTGCACCGTAGGTTACGTTGCCAAGAGCGTCGAATGTAGCGAGAACGTTGCCGTTAGCGTCGGACAGCTCGGTCTTTACAACTTCGATATCGGACATTGTGAAGCTCCATACCTGCATGAAGATTCTGTAGAGGGAGAGGTTGCCGATGTCGCCGTTAGCAACAGGGTTGATAACGTCAGCCTCGATCTTGTAGGTGTAGTCGCCAACCTTCTCAGCGAGGATACCCTGAGTATCGTCGCGGGTCTCAAGGCCGAGATCCTCGTCGATAACGCCCCAGAAGTTGCCAGCAGTTGCCCAGTTGTACTTGTTGTACAGATCTGCGTCATCGTTGGTCTTGTCGGAGTGTGCGGAAACAACGATAGCGCCGCCGCCCATGCCGTCCCACCAGTCGCGGTTGTCAGCGTCGTCGATTACATCGAAGGTGAATGCAACGTGAGTAACCTGGGAGAGGTCGATATCAACGGACATTGCGGGAACGTTATCCTTGTTGGTGCCGTCGGAGAACAGGCAGATACCGTAGTTGCCGGTACCGTCTGCGAGGCAGTACTCAGCGCCGCCGGTAACGGGGCGGAAGTCTGCGCTTGCGCTAACTGCTACTGCAGATACAGCTACAACTGCTGCAGCTGCTGCGGAAAGAATCTTTGTGATCTTCATTAGGAATGATCCTCCTTAAAATAAATATGTATCCTGCCGAAACAGGCAACAAACGAATTAAATTACTTCCTCTTCTTGGAGAGGAGAACTGCGCCGGCTGCTACTACTGCAACGCCTGCAACAGCTGCGATGCCCTCAACGCCGGTGTCAGGAGAGCCCTTCTCGGTGGTGGCAGCGGTGTCTGCGGGAGCAGTGGTGTCTGCGGGAGCCTCGGCGTCAACTGTAGCTGCGGTGTTGTCGTCAGCAGCAGGAGCCTGAGCAGCGTTATCGGAATCTACATAGCCTGCGCCGTCGAAGGAAATGATAACATTGCCGGCAGCGTCATAGCAGGTAAGATCGGTAACGGTCATGTCGAGCATTGTAGCGCCCCACTCCTGGATACCAACCTGAGCGTAGCCACCCTCAATGGAAGCTACATCATAGATGCAGTTGCTGTCGTCGAGAGTAACGGTGCCGGTGTAAGTCAGGTCGCCGGTCTTAACGAACTGAACGGGCTTGTCAGTAGCGAGAGTCTCAAGGCCGAGATCCTCGTCGAGAACTCCCCAGAACTCGTTGGAAGGCCAGTTGTGGTCTGCGGGAGTAGCGGAAGCAGGGCCGCAGGAAGTGATGATTCCGCCGCCGAACGTGCCGTCCCACCAGTCAGGATCGGAGGGAGTAACCGTTACGGAGATGGAAGCAATGGAAGTAAGGTCGATACCGTAGTTAATGCCAGGGTTGCCTGTTGTCTCATCAGGGGAGTTGTAAAGAGCTACCATCCACATGCCTGTTGACGCAGACAGACCGGTATTGATTTCAGTAGGAATGGTAAGGGTTGCGCCTGCAGTTGCGGAGACAGCGGCTGTTGCTACTGCTGCTGCAGCTACTGCGGAAAGAATCTTTGTGATCTTCATTAGAATGATCCTCCTTATTAAAAACTTTACCTGCCGGAGCATTACCCGGCGGGAAAACCGTTCAAGGCATACACTGTGCATCGGGACACAGATATCCTTGTAATACAATATAACATTTTCGGGGGCTTTTCGTCAATGTGCAATTTGTATAAATCTTTCGTCATTTTTTATTCACAATTGTTAACGGTTTGTAACCGCTTAAATTCGGCACTCAACAAACCCTATTGCAATGCGGTTTTACCCCAATTAAGCAAATTACCTAATCATGGATCCCTCTTATATTTTTTTGATCGTTTTGTGATGTATTATTCACCTCTAAATGCATAGTATTCTTGATTATCAACAAAAATCTCCGGGAATTTTATGCAGAATAGCCAAATTTACTGTTTGCCCTTGAATTACCTCGCGGTTTGTGATATACTATTTAAGTGTTGAATGCCTCTTTAGTTAAATGGATATAACAGCCCCCTCCTAAGGGGCAGTTGTAGGTTCGATTCCTACAAGGGGTGCCAGTCGTTTCCGCTGATTTATCAGCGGAAACCGTACCGATATTTTCTCGCCAGTCCCGGAGTGGGACTGGCGTTTTTGCTTTTTCGACTAAGACGAGGCTCCATTGAGCCGAACGCAAAAACCGAAAAATCTCGGGTTGATCTCCTATTATAAGGCTGATCTTTGATAAGGCTGATCTTTGACTTAGCTGCGGATAACAACCCGGTAACGACTCATTACATAAAGAAGCGGGACTGTTTCCAGCCCCGCTTCAGCATTTAATATGTGGATAATCTCTATCCTATCCCTTTTTTTGACCATTCTCCTGTCACAAAATCCGCAACCGACGAAAGCGGCAGACGCTGAGAATATACAGCAGGGTTCTTTGATGTGCTCGTCACTGCGCTTACCGATATATCCTGCGAATCTGCGAGAGCCAGACCGTCAAGCTCCAGATTCCGGCGGGAATATGCTATTCTGTTGTTTCCGTCAAGCCGAACGTCGTAGCGATAACCGTAAATCGCCTGCATGCAGCCTTTCTCAGCGTCCTCAAGCATTGCGCAGGTGAAAAGCTCGTCCGGCGCGTAGATAGGGTCGCCCTTTTCCTGAATCTCCGGCGAACCCATCGTCATAACAAGCATTACAGTTTTGTCAAGCTGTTCCCCGGTTATCAGATTTTCTATTATCTGAACCTCGTAGACAGTTCTATCGCCAGAAGATCCGACATACTTCCGCGCCTCCTTCTGCGGCAGGACGCGCACCGTACGGCACAGATCAAACTGCGCTTTTGAGCCGTAGTGTGTCTCCGCTTCCTTCAGAAGGCCGATCAGATCCTCATAGGAAGAATACCCTGTGATGGAAGGATTCATGTTAAATTCTTTGAACACATCATCGTAGTACGCCCCGCCCTCAGCCGGGGCGTTTTCCGTAAGCAGAGGATCCTCACCGGCGGGCGTTTCGCCCGTGATGAACTTTCCGGTGTACTTATCGAACTGCCAGACTGTATTATTAGCGTCCTCAAATATCATAGTAAGATTTCTGCCTGAACGCACCTCAACTGTGAAATTATCAGACGGAACTTCATGTAGCTCAAAGAATGCGCTGTCCACGAGCGTCCGGCAATCTCCGTTTTCTGCGCTGTAAACGCAGTATCCCTGACCTGCGTCCATTACCACGTAGACGGTTTTTCCGTCCTCGACGCCCGCCTTGAAATTTCCTTTAATCAGCAGACTGTATTTTTTCTCAGCCGTATCGTAGTAATACAGCGAGCTTTCAACGAAAGTGGTCTGCATTTCACCGCGGTTTATGTACGGGGAGGTTACAAGAATGCAGCCGATTTCACCATCGGACTGTATGCCTGATGAACCTCCCTGCCCTCCGTCGAGGCTTTCAAAATCATAGTCGGTACGCTGTTCCATGCCGTCTTTCGTTATAGTGAATCCGCTGTCGTCCAGCGCGAACTGCGTTTCACCGGAGGTATTCACAGCCGCTGCGGCAAACTCGGCTGTATACCGGTCGCAGACATAAAGCCGCTCCTGCCCATCGCCATCGGCTGTTACTATCATAATGTATTTCTTGTCCGGCGAAAGGAAGAACTCCTTTGCTGAAATTCCCGCTATATACGGGCTCTGGAACGAAAGCTCTCCCGAACCTACCTGATAAGCCGAAAGGTACATTCCGCTGCTGTCGGGCTCCTGCCCGATAATATACAGCACATCGTCGATCTGTAGATAACGCGAGTACTCGTAGGAATTTATCAGGTAGTATTCATCAGTTGCCCGGTCATAGCTAAACAGGTCAGAACCTGTGGTTATCAGCGCAGCATAGTAGTCCGTACCCCACGCGAACCGCTCTTCGCGGTATCCGGAGCTGAAATTTGCAGGCGCGATAACTCCCTGCATCATCATTGCGTCGATATTTGTACGCTCCTGCCAGCTTTCCTGCCATGTTCCGTTCTGGTATTCCGCAGTGAGGATAAAATACCGCGCAGCAGCATGATTGCTGACATCATCATCGGCGGTAAAGCGGAACGCCGCGACTATTCTTGTGTCGGTGTGGTCGATGAGCCAGACGTCACCCACGCCGTAATAATATGGAGATTTCCCGCCGCCTGCGCCCATCAGCAGCCTGCGGGTATAGCTGAACCCGTCCATTTCAATGGTTTCGCCGCAGTCGTACCACTTGTTGAACTCCGCCGCCCAGCTCTCTCCGTGATCAGCGCAGAGCTTTTCCTTGCCGAGCCAGGATATCTTCCCGACATAGTTTTCGACCTGCTGCCTGCCGCTTATCTGCTGTGCGGAAGCGTAAAAGCTGCCGTCGTTGTTCGGGTCGGAGAACGACCAGCCGCCCTTCCCCTGCCTAATATAGCGCTCGGAGTAATCGCTTCTTGTATGCGAACTGTCGCTGCCGAAATCATATCGGTACATATGCTCCGGATCATTTTTTGGTATCCAGTACATGCTGTCGCCGCCGTTTCTATTGGAAGCCTGCATATACCAGCCGAGTTCGTCCTCGCAGAAGCCAGCGCAGTACACGTCGGGAACGTCCTCGTCGTCCAGACCGTGGACGTTTCCGAAAATGTCTTCCCGCGCGTCGATGCTTATAAGCTCGTTGTTTTCATCGAACCAGTAATAGCAGAACGGCTCGATAAGCCCGAAATCAAGCGTGAAATCGCTGTACAGGCCTGGAAGCGGCTCTGTGCCGAGTGAAAGCGCTTCGTCCGAGGCAAGCACCAGTTTCTCCAGCGCTGCGGCAAGCTCGCCCTGCTCATAAACGCCGTAGTAAGAAACCGGATCATCGGTTACAGTGGTGGGACGGCGGATATCTCCGTGCTGATGGTTAAAGGCGTTATCCGCAAGGTCGAGCCAATACCAATGCCGCTGCGCCGCGAAATTCCGTCCTTTGACCGTGAAACACTCGAACAGCAGCTCTTCGGGATCAACAAGGGATTTCTCACCGCCGTCCTCGGCTGCGGCTGCAATAAGCTCGTCGCCCGCGGCAAGGGAAGGCTCGCCGATAATCTGTTCAGAATGCGTGCTTCCAAGCCGGAAAGTTACCTCATTTGAAATATTCAGGTTAAGCTGCTTTCCGGAAAGGCACTCTGTAATTACCGCGTGGTATTCGGTGTAATTCATTTCGTCCCAGGAGTTCGCGGAAGTGATCTTTATGCGCACGACTGAAACCGGCTTCCCATCGCGCAGCCGCTGAGTGAATAGGGGACCCGCCTTGCCGCTGTCCGCGCCAGGGATCAGGGAATGCTCGTATTCGTCGTAACATCCAGCGCGCTCGTACCCGGGAATGTCGTCCGCGCTTTCAAAGCGTATCTCCTCCGTGTCATAGGGCGGTTCCGAGGTTTCTTCAGTTTCGGCGTCAAGCGGAGGATCAGAGGATATCGGAAGTCCATTTATCAGATACCTTCCGCCGAACACCAGAAGCACAGCCGCTGCCGCGGCAGAAATAGAGATCACAGCAGCCTTTACAGCGGACGGCTTCTTTCTGTCAAACTTGTATTCCCTGGTGGATTCCTCTGGGACTTCGGGCGCTGAAGAGGGGGAAGGGTTATCGTAGAGCTTTTTAAGCCTTGCTTCGATGGCTTCGACATGCTCTTCCGGCATAGACATGGAATCGTATGTATTTATAAGCTCCTGCTTTGTCATAGCTCTCCCTCCTTTAATGCAAGTTTAAGCAGTTTCCGCGCCTGCGCAAGCCGCCGGTATACGTTGTTTCCGCTTATCCCGACCGCCGCCGCGATGTCGCTGACCGGGATATCTTCGTAGTAGTAAAGGTACGTTACAGTTTTCAGCTTGTCCGGAAGTCCCAGCACCATTTCACGGAGCTCCTGTTTGCGCCCGCACGGCTCCGCCGAACGCTCGGGGAGCGAATCCAGCGGCACTGTTCTTTTCATTCGCGCGGACTTCGCCACGTTCAGCGCCTTGTGTTCGGCAGTGATTATAAGCCAAGCCTTCAGATGGTTCTCATCGTTGAATTCCGCCTTGTTTATCATTGCCGTGAAGCAGTCCGCGGCTATATCCTCGGCTTCCTCGGGTATACGTATGATTCCAAGCGCTATCCGATACACTGTCTGAATGTGTTCCCGGTAATATTGAGAGAAATTGTCGCTCGTGATTATCAGCACATCAGTGACCTCCTTGTCCTTAGTGGCAACACCTTACAGCCGTTTTCGGTATTGTCCTTTACTCATAAAGCAAGCCAGAAGGCATTTTTTTGCACTATTCTAAAAATTTATTAAATCTCTTGAAACAAATCCGGCAGTCCCTCCGGATTCATCATCGAGTTTTTAGTTGGGAACCTCTAAAAACCGGTTTGAAAAGTGAAAATGGGTAGAGTGCGCCGAATGCGATGAAAGCCGACGAAGTAAGGCTGTATGCCTTACGAGGAGGTTTGAAGAAGCAGTCGGTGTGCTATACACATTTTCACTCAAACAAGGTTTTTAGAGGTGACCAGTTGTTTACAACAATTATACTGTACATCTAAAGGCGTGTCAAGAGAAAACTCCTGTTCTGTGACCTGCTCGCTGAAAAACTCCTCAAATCAGTTATGCGGCTTACCCATCTATTTACACTCCGCGGCAAATATGCTATAGGCGCGATCCACATATTCCGCTGAATATACTATTATTAATATACAATACGCTATGAGCAAAAGCGAGGACACAAAATGACAGGAAAACCAAAAAGGACAAGACTGCAATTACTTATTGAAGTTCTTGCCGTGATAACTATTGTGGCTGCGGCGTTCTTCATCTACACCGCCGACTACTACCATTCCGACAGCTCCGCTGCCGACGCGCTGGTATCGGACAGCCGGGTAACGGTCGAGCAGCCGGACGGAAACCTGGTGTTCATTCCGGCTTCGTAGCCTGGCTGAACAGGTAAGGCAGACCTCCGAAAAAATCATCAGCTTTATCAGCGAATAACGAAAAGCAGAGCCGCGTTTTGCAGCTCTGCTCTTTTTTATCCCGCAGTAGATTCCGACGTTCACGATTCCTCAATGCAGTAGGAAGTCCGCGCATGCTCCGGGAGCATACTCAGCGGATTGATACACACATATTCGTCAGTATCCCCGAAGCGCACCTCGAAATGAAGCGCCGTGCCTGTAATATACCCGGTGCTTCCTATCGTTCCGATAGCGTCGCCCCTGTTTACTTTCTCCCCGTCGGATACATAGATATCGTCAAGATGACCGTAAACCGTGACGTACCCGTCGTGGTCTATCATCACGCATTTTCCGTAGCCGACGGTCCACTCGGCAGTATAGACCTTCCCATCTGCGGCGGCAAGTACCGGAGTTCCGCGCTCCGCCGTGATGTCTATGCCCTTATGACCGTAGTATCCGCCGTAGCCGTCCATCACCTCAGAGATAAGACCGCCGTCTCCGCCGACCACCCAGCAGAGCTTCACTTTCCCGTAGGAGTTCATCAGCTTGCTCGGCTCGCCGTTTTCGCGAATCTCAAAGTGCAGGTGTATTCCTGTGCTGCGGCCCGTCATGCCGGCTCTGGCTATCGTATCTCCGGCGCTGACCTCCTGCCCCTCGCTGACGTCCACGCTGCCCAGGCTGGCGTATACCGTACTTATTCCGCTGCCGTGGTCTATCACGATGTACTTCCCTAAGCCGAGGTTCCAGCCGCTGTCCGCAGCCTTAATCACAGTGCCGTCCAGGAAAGCGGTTATCTCCGTTTCCTCCGTCATATACGGGCTGGTCAGGTCGATACCGTAATGATTTCCGCCCGTCCACTCATCATAGCCGCTGTACGCCGTTACCCTTACGTTATCAATGCTCAGCGGGTCATTACCGCTCACTAATGCACGCATGATACGTTCTGAACGGTCAGCGCGGTATCTGTCAAGCATGCCGCTAAGTTCTCTGCTTTGCTGTACTTTTTCGCCAATGACTCTGTCAAGCTCCTCAATATCCCCGGAGAGGGATTCGGACTCTGCCGTTCCTGCGGCTCCGGACAGCCTGTCAAAGTCATCCTGAAGCGCTTTCGTTTCCTCCTGCACCTGTTCAATTTGGCTCAGGAGCGCCTGCTCCTCGTCGTCCTCGGTGAGAATGCCCTTTATCATCTCGTTCGCTTCTTCAGGAGACCATTCGTCAACGATGTGTTCCGCGGTTTCCTCACGTGTTGCTTCAGACGTTCCGCATGATATCACCCCGCCGCTGCTCCATCTGAATACTATTTCGGGATACTCGCCGCCGTTTTCAGCGATTATCTTTTCCGAGCCGCTGTCCGCCAGGAGCACCCAGCTATACAGCAGCTCGTCCGGATTCACTATCGTTATCTCTTTGCCGTCCCCGCTCAGTCTGCCGCGGTATTTCACATCGTCAAGCTGCGTGAAGTACAGCGAAATGTAACTTCCGCTTACCGTGTAAGTCCCGATGGGCGTTGAATCGAACACGTCGCACGGAAACAGCGTGAACGTGCTGTCGTCAGTGTTGAACATCAGCCCTGCCGACCAGCAGTCGTAGGAAGCGGAGACCTTCATTTCCTCCGCAGAGGTAAAATCAGCCGCAGAGTACTGAGTCTGCGAGCCGCTCTGCGCTATAAGGTCGACTCCCCTGGAACCGCCGCCTGACGTAAATATGCACACGGCGATAACAGCCGCCGCGCCGCCCGCGATCACCGCGCCGTACTTTACCCAGCCCGGCACGGAACGCGCCCTGCCCGCCTGAGCTGCTTCTTCTATAAGTCGCTCGTCGATGTCGTTTAGAGCGCTGTTAAGCTTTTTTATGTCTTTCATAGATCGTAGCCCTCCTTCCTGAGGTACTCCCGCAGCTTCTTCAGAGTGCGGGAAATTCGCGACTTCACCATGCTTTCGCTGACGTGAAGCCGCTCAGCTATACCGGCGGTGGTATCTCCGAACCAGAACCGCCGCATGAAAATCACCCTCGTGGTCTTATCCTGCCCGCGGAGGAATCCGTTCAGCAGACCGGTAAGCTCCCGCTCGGAGAGCCTGTCCGCCGCGTCCCCGGAGCCGCCTATATACTCCGCAAGCTCCTCTATCGGGAGCGTTTCCGCACGGCGCTTGTCCGCGTTGTTGTAGTCGTACCTGTCCAGAGCCAGCCGCCTTGCTATCCTGCAAAGATAGGCGCACAGGCGCTCCGGTCTGGCGGGAGGTATCGAGTTCCAGGCGCGCAGCAGCGCTTCGCTTTCGCATTCCTCAGCGTCCTGCTCGCTGCGGAGTATCCCCCTCGCAACGCTGCGCAGGAGCTTTCCGTAGCGCTCCCCGGCGGCGGATATCCCCTTTTCATCCCGCGCCTCGAACAGCTTTATTATTTCCTCGTCGTTCACACAGGCACCTCCTTTTCTGTGAAGATCTTCACTCATATAAACGGAACTCGCCGCGTTTCGTCGCAGCTAGTTCAAATTGTGTAATTTCTACGACCTGACCTATTGACAACTAATTTTTTTAGGTGTATAATACTAATAGTAAGCTAAATGTTACTTAATTTATAAGCGTATTACTTAATTTAAGGAGAATCTATTATGAAAAAGTTCCTCGCAATAATCATGGCAGGAGCAATAGTGCTCAGCATGGCTGGGTGCTCCGGAGGAAACAGCTCCGCAAACTCCGCTGATTCCGACAGCCAGCAGACCTCTGCGGCTGACAGCTCCGCCGATAACTCAAACAGCGCGGATACCGCAGACAGCACAGTTTCTACCGCAGATTCCAGCGCTTCTGACGCTTCCGACTCTTCCGCGCTTCCCGTTGCAATGAAGCCCGACCTGCTGTCCGCGGCGATCCAGGACAAACTCGGACTTGACCAGCAGACCGCAGACAAGGCGGCTGAGGACATGCTCCCGCTGCTGATGTACACCCAGGGCAATCCCGCGCGCATAGCGAAGGTAATAAAGAAGCTCCAGGCAGGCGAGGAAGTCACCATAGCGTACCTCGGCGGTTCGATAACCCAGGGAACCGGCGCCGATAACGAGAACTGCTACGCGGCTCTCACCACCAAGTGGATCGAAAACCAGTACCCCGACGCAAAGGTGAACTACGTCAACGCGGGAATCGGCGCGACCGGCTCCTACATAGGCGTGCACCGCTGCGACGCCCAGGTGCTGAGCCACAATCCCGACCTGGTATTCATCGACTTCTCTGTAAACGACGAATCCCAGAACAACGCGATCAACAAGCTGACCTACGAGGGACTTATCCGCAAGATCTGGAAGCACTCCAGCAACCCTGGCATCATCTGCATAGCGATGACCCAGGACAACGGCACCAGCGTGCAGGAATGCCACGGCGAAGTTACCGAAAAGTACTCCGTGCCGTTCGTATCCTACCACGACGCAATGCTGAACTTCCTGAACACAAACGACGTTCAGTGGTCTGACATCTCCGGCGACAATATCCACCCGAACATGTCCGGACACGCTATACTCAGCGCAATGCTGACTACCTACCTCCAGTACGTTACCGACAACCTCGACAGCATCGACGACGCAGATCCTGAGCTTGCACCCGCAGGCGACGATGGCGCGAAGTACGAAAATGCCGTGCTTCTCACCACAGACGAGGCTCAGCCTGTTTCCACCGGCGCATTCGAGATGAAGGCGATGGATTTCGGCGGCTTCAAGAACCCCTGGATCGCAAAGCTTCCCGCCGACGCTGAGATAACTGACGACGACGCGTTCGTTATCGAAGTCGAGGCGCAGAATATCGGTCTGCTTTACGCGAAGCTCACCAGCAACGCGGGCAAGGCTGACATATACGTAGACGACGAGCTTGTGGCAACCATCGACGCTGACTTCACCGGCGGCTGGGGCAACTACGTCCAGTTCGCTCAGGTCAAGAGCTTCATGGATACCGGCAAGCACACGCTGAAGATAGTTCCGAAGGCTGGCACGGAGGGCAAGCCGTTCGCGTTCTACATCTCCGGCATCACGATCTCCTGATAGTTCGGGCACTATAATATAAAGGGTCGGCTCTTTTAAAGAACCGACCCGGCTTTATTTAATTCGGAATTCGGAATTAGGAATTAGGAATTAATGTATCGCTTCGCGATACATTTCAATTGATTGAAGCCGACATGTACCTGCGCTTTTTTACCGCTGTTCGCCTTTCTGCAAATTGAAATAACGCGCGAAGCGCGCACCATAATTCCGAATTCCGAATTCCGCATTCCGAATTTACTTATTCCTCCTGAAATGCGTATTCTTCGAAGTCCGGAAGTTCGTCGAGGGTCACGCACAGCTCGCTGTTATAGATATCGTGGAGGTTCTGCCAGCTCGTGTATTTTTCGGAAAGCTCCCCATTGTTGGTTATCATGCAGTTTCCGCTGCCCGCCGAGAACCAGGACCACATTGCGCTGTCGCGGCGCATGTAGTCCGGCGATGGGAGCCTGTCGCAGTTCGTCACCGCAAGCAGCTTCGGAACGTCAGTCATGCCCGCAAGCGCCGAGAACCTCCCCGCAAACGGCGACGGGCTGTTCTCATAGAAGCTCTGCCCGATAACGTCGCAGTAATCCTCGCCCGGGAAATAATCCTCGCTGCTGCCGTTCCACACCCATATAAGGTTGTTCAGCCCGTGGTACTTGTCCATGCGCTGGAACATCAGCTTCCACAGCCACTTGTAGTTTTCCGCGCTGCCGCCCCACCAGTACATGCTGCTGTCGCCGTCTGGTATCGGCTGAAATATTACCGGGATATTCTCGCCGCGGAATTTGTCAAGAACCTCCGCAGCCGCGTCGATATCCTTCAGCAGAAGCACCGTCTGTTCGGAGATAAGCCCGCTTTCCTGGAGAGTTTTCAGCTCCTCGTCGTCCGCCATCGAAATGTCGCGGTCAGTCACCGCGTCGCCGAGTACGAACGTGCTCGTATCAGCGTAGTAATCCGACTTCCCCTCCGGCGCATACCAGTGCCACCCGAAGGAAACTATCCCGCCGTTTCTGCCCCACTCCAGTGCGGCGGCGACCTCGTTATCGGCGTACTCCTTCGTGCCTTCATACTTCGACGGGGTGCAGAACATCAGGTCGCCGGTGCGCATTGCGGGAGTTCTTCCGGTTTCGCGGGTGATGGCGTCTATCTCGGCGTTGGAGCCGGGAGTTACCGTCTGCCCCGCAATAACCCGCTTCCCGTAGTTATCGGCAAGGAACTTCTTCAGCCCGAGCGTCACAACGGAGGTCGAGCTTCCAACGCAGGAGCCAGACACGTAATAGCATGAATTCTCCGGCACGGAGGAACTTTCCACAAGGATATAATCCAGCGCGGCGCTTCCCTGTATCACCTCGAAAGTGAGGATATCCGGACCCGCCGAGAGGTACACGCTGTCCACTGCGAACATGGTGAACTCCGGCGATTCGGAAGCCGGAATATAATACGCGCCCACCGTCTCGTTGACCGTCTTGAGCCGTACCACCGCGCCGCTGTAGGAATGCGCCGCAATGGATATCCGGTAGTGCTGGGATGCGTCTACGGAGACGATGTGCTGGAGCTTCATTCCCTCGTCGAGGACTATGTAACCTTTGCCGTCATGGTCGCCGTCGGTGCGGACATTGCCCGTGAATGTCCCGCCCTCGGCGTTGAGCTTCACTGCGAAATCGCTGTTCTCTAAGGGGTACTGCTTCGCGGGTATCTCGTCGAAAACCTCGGCTGTGTCGGCGGTGCCGGAAGCCTCGGCGGTTCCCGCGGAGGTCTGCGCTGACATATTTCTGTCTGGTATCTCCGCGCAGCCGGTAAGCAGCGCTGCGGCAGCGGCAAGAGCCGCTATCCTCTTGTACTTCATTCTATCACCTGATGATTATTTCGTCGTTAGGGGAGATCGGTTCGCTGATACGCGCCGTCCTGCCGTTTATCGTGACTGTTTCGCACCTTGAGAGCAGCGCCGTCGGGTCGTCCGCGAACGCCGCGAGGATATCAAGGAAAATAGGCTTTACGCCCGGCTGAGTCGGGAACAATACGCGCTCCCCGTTGAACACTATCGGGATACCCGATTCTCCGGACTGCTCCGGCTGTGATCCCGGCGCAGTTTCCGTTTTTTCAGCGTTTTCTGAAATTTCAGTGTTTTCCGCCGGAGCTTCTTCCACGTTCTGCGCGGTTTCCTGGACCCCGAAAACTTCCGGAGCCTGTTCTTCGACAGTTTCCGCAGGCTGCGGCTGAACGAAGGTTATCACATCGTCGTTGGAGAGCCTCGTCTCCGGGGAAACCTCCGCGCCGTTTAGCCGCGCCGTATCAAGCTTTTCCTCCGGTATACCCTCTGCGGAAAGCAGGCTGCGGAACGTTCCGCGCTTCTGCAGCGTGATAACAGCGCCGTTTTCGATATCCGCGTCCGAGATAGTCGGAATATCGTTCACCAGCAGGTACTCACCCGCCTGGACGCGCCTTCCGTCCAGCGAGACCTCCGCGGTGAACAGCCCGGAAAGCTCAAAGTAGTCGGAAAGGAGCGCTGCGGCGTCCTCGCCGGGCTTTGCGGGAACTACGTTCACCTCGTCGCCCTTGCGCACCGGCGCGTTAAGGGAGCATTCCCTGCCGTTGAGGGATATCTCCGCCGGAACGCTCGCCGTGCCGCGCAGCGTGACGCGCTCGCCGTTCAGGGTAAAGCTGAGCGCCTTCCCCGACCTCGCCATGAGCTGCTCCGGCTTTATGCCGCCGATATTGCAAAGCTCGAACACGGTGAGCCTGCGGGTATCCAGGGCGCGTATCTTCCTGCCGTTCAGCGTGATGGTGGTGAAGTCGTACTTCACGCCCTCGGATGCGGTCATTGCAATGCCGACGGGAGTTGCATGCTCCGTGCCGATGTGCAGCGTTTTCGGCGCGGTCACGCCGCGTATCATCTCCCGGGAGCCTACGGCTACCCTGCTGCGGTCAAGTCCCAGACCGTCCGCGACAAGTTCCGGCAGACCCGGCAGCAGGCTTCCGCCGCCGACCAGGAACACCGCCTGCGGAGCCGTTCCGTTCGCACGGAGTATCTCGGAGCAGACGGTATCCGCAAGCTCCTTTTCCGCCGGAAGCAGCAGCCGTGCGACTTCCTCCCGGGTTATAGTGCGGTGGTTGAAAAGAATATCCTTGTACTCGGTCTGCGGGTCGGTGCAGGTCTTGATGCGCTCCGCTTCGTTGAACTCAACGAGAAGCTGCTTCATCAGCGATTCGGTCATTTCGTCGCCGGCTATCGTAGCCATTCCGTAAGCGACTATGCTGCCGTCTCTTGAAGCGGCAACGTCGGAAGTTCCCGCGCCGATATCGCACATCGCAATGTTGATGAGCCTCAATTCCTTCGGAACCACCGCGTTTATCGCCGCGATAGGCTCCAGGGTAAGCCCTGCGGTCTCAAGACCTGCCTCGTCGACGGCGGCGCAGAGGCTCTCCACCACATACGCGGGAAGGAATGCCGCAATGACCTCCGTAACAAGCTCGCTGCCTCTGTGTCCCTCCGGCTTTGAAACTTTGTAGCCGTCCAGCTCCAGTGAGATCACGCTGTGACCCACGCAGTAGAACGAATTTCCACCGCTGCCGGTGAATTCCTCCTCAGCGGAGCGGACAGCCTCAAGCTCGGCGGCGCGGATATCCTCGGCGGTTATCGACTTCAGCCCGGAAACATCGCAGCTGCTCCTGTGCCGGAGGGTTTTCAGCGCGCGTCCGGCGGCGGCAATGCATACCCGCTGAAGCTTTATGGACTGTCTCCGCTCCAGCGCAGCCCTGACGGATCTCACCACCGCAGCGACCGCGTCGATGTCCTCGATCTGACCGTCGGTCATGGAGCGGCTCTCGTGAGCCTGCGTCTGCATGTCTATCAGCCTGTAGGAGTCTGCGGTCTTTTCCGCAAGCACTCCGACAACGGTGCGGGTTCCGATATCAAGCGCGAATATCACGTCCCCCTGCTGCTTCTTTGTGCGGCGGGGAGCCGGTTTCTTCGCGGTCTGTGAGGTCTGGGCGCTCTCTGCCTTCTCTGCCTTTGCCGTCTTTGCTGATTTCGCGGTCTTGACCGTCTTATCCGCCTTTGCGGATCTGGCAGAACCAGACGACCTTGCAGACCTGGCAGGCTTTACGGACGCGTCCGTCGCTGCGGTATCTGCGGTATTGATATTTTCGGAGCTTCTGCGGAGGTTCTTTTCTTCCATCATTATGTCCTTGTCGTGGCAGTGCCGCGAAAACCCGCGGTGCCGCCTTAATTAATCCTTTATCCTGAGAGCCTTGCGCAGGTCGCGCACGCCATGCCTGAGAGTCACCACCAGCAGCACGTCGCCGCCGTGGAGCCTTGTCTGTCCGCGGGGTATGAGCGTATGGCCGCCGCGGCTGATGCAGACCACGTTGCAGGTCTGCGGCAGAGAAAGTTCCATCAGGCTCTTTCCGGCAAGCTCGCTGTCCTCCGGGAGGGTTATCTCCTGCAAGGAGGCATCGCCGCCGTCGAGGGGTATAAGCTCCTTCATCGCTGAGATATCCACCTCGCGCTCCAGGTGCTCGATTATGTTATCCGTGGAGGACACGACCGTGTCCACCCCAAGCGTACGGAGCGCCGCGACATTGTTCGGGTTGTTCACCTTTGCGACGGTCTTTTTCACGTCGAAAACCTTCTTTGCGGTCTGGCAGCAGACGAGGTTGCTCTCGTCCTTTCCGGTCACGGCGCAGACCACATCGGCACGTTCAGCGCCGGCTTCACGCAGGACGTCCTGGGAAGTTCCGTCGCCGGTGCAAATGGAAATATCGAGCTGGTTCGCGATCATACGGCACAGTTCCCTGTCCTGCTCGATTATGGCAGCCTCGTGACCCTGCGCACTCAGGGTCTGCGCAAGGTAGAATCCCACCTTGCCGCCGCCGACTATGATTATTTTCATGATTTCTCCTCAAAGTTCACGCGCCCGGCGGAGCGGTCACGCCATTCTCGGCGCGCCTGCCCTGGCGCTGCGGCGTATCTCGTCGATACATCTGCGGATATCGTCGCCGCGTATCTCAAGCCACCTTGCTACGGTGCGCGTGGTCTGACCGTTGTCAGCCATATCGCACAGGCGGTCGTAGGTCACCCACTTCGCCGCGCAGACCTCCGACGACTGGAGCACCAGCCGGTCAAGCGGAACGTCCTTATGGACGATGTAGAAATCCCGCAGCATGCTGTCGGTGGTCATTGTCCACTCAAGGTCTATCTCGGAGCTGAACGCACGTATTCCGGTCTCCTCGAAAAGCTCCCTTACGGCTGCTTCGCGGCTGGTCTCGCCGCTTACGGCGCAGCCTCCGCTGCACTCCCACCTGCCGCCGCTGGTTTTCTGCGGAACACGCTGGGTGAGAAGTATCTCACCCAGGCTGTTCACAGACATTATCTGCACCACGATGTGGTACTCACCGTGAGGTATCGGCGCCCCGCGCTGGATCTTCCTGCCGAGCTTCCGACGATCTGCGGTGTATAGGTCGAAGTATTCCGTCATACCTTGCGCTCTCCGGAGAGATTCTTGGAGATAAGCTCGCAGCGCTGCTTTACGCAGTCAGCAGAGCGGAGCGGGTCGGACGGTGTGTTGAATGTGTAGTCCATGAGCTGCTCAATGGTCGTGGAAGCAACGTGCAGTCTTGTATCGGAGGAAGCGTAGTAGATATAAACGCTGCCGTCCTCGCGGACGATGGCTCCGTTAGTGAACGCAACGTTGGAAACGTCGCCGACGCGCTCGATGCCGTGGGGCGCGATGAACAGTCCGGATGGGCTTGCAATGAGTTTGGAAGGATCGTTGAGGTCGGTAGCGAATACGTAGATGACGTAGCGCAGGCCAGCCGCAGTATTCCTTACGCCGTGGGCAATGTGTATCCAGCCCTTGGGGGTCTTTATCGGAACAGCGCCGGCGCCGTTCTTGACCTCGGTGATAGTGTGATAAACTCTCGGAGAGATGACCACCTCGTCGGTGCAGAGCACCGGATTTGTGATGTCCTTGCAGAGCGCGAAGCATACTCCTCCGCCGGAGCCGGTGGAGATGAAGTCGTCCTGCGGACGGGTGTAGAACGCGTACATGCCGTTTACGAACTCGGGGTGGAGCACTACGTTTCTCTGCTGCGGAGACTTGGAGATGAGGTTAGGAAGTCTCTCCCATGTAACGAGATCCCTGGTGCGGACGATACCCGCCTGAGCGGTAGCCGCGGAGAGGTCGGGGTTCTCCTTGTCCTTGCTCTCGGAGCAGAACACGCCGTATATCCAACCGTCCTCGTGCTGGGTGAGGCGCATGTCGTATACGTTGGTCTCCTCGGGGCAGGTGTCGGGGAGGATAACGGGATAGTCGCGGAAGCGGAAGCCCTCGGTAGGCTTGTCGCTCTCTGCAACCGCGAAGAAGGACTTGCGGTCAGCGCCCTCCACGCGTGCTACCAGGCAGTACTTTCCGTTGAGGTAAACCGCGCCGGAATTCATCACGGCGTTGACGCCAAGACGCTCCATGAGGTTGGGGTTATCGTTGTAGGAGAGGTCGTAGCGCCAGATGATGGGAGCGTGAGCCGCAGTCAGCACCGGGTTCTGGTAGCGGGTGTAGATCCCGTTATAGAAATCAGAAGCCGGATTGGGGCGCGCAAGCAGTTCCTCCTGCTCTCTGACGAGCTTGGAAAGCCTTGCGTCGAACTGTTCTTTTGTTAACATAAAAGTTCCTTTCTTCCGGGGGTTTTTATCCCCGGCTTTTTATATATAAATACACACTCTTTTATTATAGCATACTTTGCCGGAATTTTCAAGGTTGACAGAGAGAAAAATAAGTAATATAATAAAGATATCGGTATAAAAAACATAAAGGAGACCTTCTCTTTGGATAACAAACTTATAAATGAAATAATCTCCCTCGCGGAGAACGGCGGAGCGCGCGGAAACGACATCACCGCCGTGTACTCCCGGGTATACATTGCGCTGAAAAAATCCCTCGGGATAACCCCCTACGCCGAGCAGATAGGCGCGGCGCTGGCGCTCACCGGGCACAACATGGTGCAGATGCAGACCGGCGAGGGCAAGACATTTTCCGCAGTTTTCTCCGCATGCTATGAAGCACTGTCCGGCGGTCAGGTGATGATACTTACATTCAACGACTACCTCGCCCGCCGCGACTACGAGTGGACCAAGCCGGTCTACGACAGCATGGGGGTATCCCTGGGCTGTATCACTGCGGATACTCCCCGCACCGACCGACGGAAGATATACTCAAAGCAGGTCGTGTACCTCACCGCCAAGGAAGCCGGCTTCGACTACCTGCGGGACTTCGTATGCTTTGAGCCGTCCGAGATGGTGTTCCCGCAGAAGCTGAACTTCGCGATAGTCGACGAAGCCGACAGCATTATGATAGACGAAGCGCGTATTCCGCTGGTCATCGCAGGCGACATCGCCGCCGAGGACGACGGAAGCACCGCCGAGGTCTACGAAAAGACCGCAGATTTCACTGACGACGATTACGGCATCGACGACGACAGCCGCAACGTCTACCTCACCGACGCCGGAGCGGACAAGGCGGAATCCGTGTTCTCCTGCGACATCTACGCCGCCGAGAACACCGGGCTCCTCGCGAAGATTTGCGCCTGCCTGAAAGCCCGCGTCATGCTCCAGGAGGACAAGGACTACATTCTGCGGGACGGCGCTGTTATCCTCGTGGACGAATTCACCGGCAGAGCCGCTCCGGGACGCGTGTTCCCCGGCGACCTACAGGCGGCGGTCGAGGCGAAGCACGGTCTGAAGCTGACCTCCCGCGGGCGTATCATGGGAAATATCGCATTGCAGTACTTCCTGCGGCTGTTCCCGAAACTCGCCGGAATGACCGGCACCGCGATACAGTCCAAGGAGGAATTCGACACGATATACGGCCTCCCCACCGAGGTCATTCCCACAAGGCTGCCATGCAGGCGCACAGACCACCCGCTCGAGATGTACTTCGACAAGACGGAAAAGCGCAAAGCCGTCATCGAAGCTATCCGGGAGGCTCACGGGATATCCCGCCCGGTGCTGGTCGGCACGGAGAGCATCGGCGAATCCGAGGAGCTAGCCGACGAACTGCGCAAACTCGGTATCGAGTGCGCTGTGCTGAACGCGAAAAACGACGAAGCGGAAGCGGACATAATCTCCTGCGCCGGAGAGCCGGGAGCGGTCACGATATCCACCAACATGGCGGGGCGCGGCGTAGACATCAAGCTCGGCGGCGCGGACTGCCACGCGAAAGCGGAGGTCGAGAAGGCGGGCGGACTGCTCGTTATAGCTACGGCTATGCGGGAATCCTCGCGGATAACGCAGCAGCTCCGCGGCAGAGCCGGCCGTCAGGGCGACGTCGGCGAGAGCAGGTTTTTCTCCTCCCTCGACGACGAGATAATGGAGCGCTGCGGTCTGAAGTCGCTGGTATCCGGACGGCACTACCCCACAGAGCGCGTCAGCGGTCCCATCGAGGACAAGGCTCTGCTGAAGGAAGCGGAGCGCGTACAGCGCATCTCCGAGGGCGATACCTTCGACGAGCGCGTAAAGCTCATGAAATACACGCTGATAGGCGAAAAGCACCGCGCGATGACATTTGAGAAGCGCACCGCCCTGCTTGACGGCACCTACTCCAGCGACCTCTGGCAGAAGCACGCCCCCGACCTCTGGGAGAAGGCTGTTGAGAAATTCGGCGAGGACGAGCTCCAGCAGAAGCAGAACATCGTTCTTGCGGCTCTGCTGAACGAATTCTGGTGCGACTACCTCGACTACACCGCGTACCTCCGCGAGGGAATACACCTCACCCAGATCGCAGGGCGCAATCCTGCGGAGGAGTACAACATCGCCTGCGAGGAATACTACCAGGGCGCGGCGGAGAGCCTCCCCGACCGCATGGCGGAAAAGCTGGAAGCCCTGCTGGAATGCGATATTCTAGAGGATTACCAGCCGCTCATGCCCAGCCGCACCTACACCTACCTGCTGAACGATTCCGGCGAGGAATTCAAGCGCAAGCCGCTGCTGCTCAGCGTTTTCACTGATAACGAGGAAATAGCCGACGGCAAGCCGAAGGAAGCTCCCGCCGATAAGGAAGAAAAGCCGCAGAAGAAGGGATTCTTCGCGAAGCTTTTCGGAAAGAAGTAACCAATAAATAATGTCAACGATTTGTGCAATAGCGACTCCTCCCGCCGCGGGAGGAATATCAGTTATAAGGATATCCGGGGAAAACGCCGCAGATATCGCCGCGAAGGTATTCCGTCCGGTCTCCGGTAAGGAAGTCCGGGAAATGCAGGGCTACCGCGCGGCATACGGACGAATTTTCGACGGAAACGAGCAGCTTGACGACGGAGTGCTGCTGATGTACCGCGCTCCACACAGCTACACCGGCGAGGACACCGCCGAAATATCCTGCCACGGCGGAATTTACGTCACCCGCCGCGTGCTCTCCGCATGCGTGAAGGCGGGAGCGCAGCCGGCGGCTCCCGGGGAGTTCACCAAACGCGCGCTGTTAAACGGAAAGCTCTCGCTGACCCAGGCGGAAGCCGTAGCGGATATCATCAGCGCCCAGGGAGACCAGCTCCTTAACTGCGCCAACGGTCAGCGCGAGGGAGCGCTCTACCGCCGCATGGAAAAGTGCGCCGACAGCATTATGGAGGTATCCAGCCAGATCTCCGCGTGGATAGACTACCCGGACGACGACACTCCGGTAGTAACTCAGGAATGGCTCTGCGAAAAGCTTTCGGCGGTGCGCGGAATGTTCGCCTGCCTGCTCTCCGGCTACGACGCCGGACGAATGCTCCGGGAGGGTATCTCCTGCGCGATAGTCGGCAAGCCCAACGCCGGGAAATCCACGCTGATGAACAGCCTTGCAGGTCAGCAGCGGAGCATCGTTTCCGACATTGAGGGAACCACCCGGGATATCGTCGAGGAAACGATAGCCCTCGGCGATATAGTCCTGCGCGTAGCGGACTGCGCGGGTATCCGCGACACCGACGACGCAGTTGAAAAAATCGGCGTGGATATCATGCTGAAAAAGCTTGAAAACGCGGATATAGTCCTCGCGGTGTTCGACGGCTCAAGGGAGCTTTCCGGCGAGGACAGGCGGCTTCTGGAGCTTCTCGACCCGGCTAAGACCGTGGCGGTCGTGAACAAATCCGACCTTCCGCAGAAGCTTGAGCTTAATGAAATTTCAGCTAAGCTTGGAGCCCCGGCAGTAATCTCCGCGAAATCTGGTGAAAACTCCGGCGAGCCTGCGAAACTGCTTGAAAAGGCGGTCAGCGAAAAACTGAATCTCGGCAGGCTCGACCCGGACGCAGGATTCCTCGCAAACGAGCGCCAGCGCGACTGCATTATCCGCGCCGACCGTGCGCTGAACTCGGCGCTGGAAGCCGCGCAGCTAGGGGTGACTCCCGACGCGGTAGGCGTTATGCTCGAGGAGGCTCTCGACGCAGTGTATGAGCTTTCCGGAAAGCGCGCCGGCGATGAAGTTATAGACGAAGTATTCAGGCGGTTCTGCGTTGGAAAGTAGCGCCGCCGGAGGGAGTTAACATGAATATACTGATAATCGGCTGCGGACGCGTCGGCAGCGAGCTTGCGGAGCTTCTCGACAAGCGCGGCCACGACGTTTCCGTTATCGACCGCCGCCCGGAGAACTTCGACAGGCTCCCGGGGGATTTCTCCGGGTTCACGACGACCGGAGTTCCCATCGACCAGAACGTGCTCAGAAAAGCTGGAATAGAAAGCTGCGACGCGGTATGCGCCGTCGCCCAGGACGACGACCTGAACATCATGGCGGCTCAGATGGCTAAGGAGATATTCGGAGTGCAGCGTGTGTTCGCACGTATCTCCGACGTGGACAAGATGGACGTTTTCAAGGGCTTCGGGTTACACACCGTCTGCCCGACAAGGCTTACCGTGCAGTCCGCATGCGCCGCCATCGAGGACGTCAGCAGCGAGACCGAGGTTTTCCTCGAGCGCAATCCGGTGAAATTCACCACGATGAACACCCCCGCCGAGTACGTCGGGAGCATTCCCGGAGACATCGAGCTGGAGCCGGACGAATCGCTGTTCGCGATAATCCGCCCCAACGGTACTTTCCTGCTGTACACCGGGCAGGTCATCACGCTGAGCGCGCAGGACAAGCTCGTATTCGCGAAAAAAATCTGAAATACACAAATACACAACGAACAAAAGAGGCACGACATGTATAAACTTGTAATTTTCGATCTTGACGGAACCCTGCTTAACACCATAGGCGACCTCGCCGCCGCCGGAAACCACACGCTGGAGGTCATGGGATTTCCGCAGCACCCGGAGGAAAGCTACCGGCATTTCGTAGGAAACGGCATTCCGAAGCTTATCGAGAGAATGCTCCCGGCGGGTCACGACAAAGAGATCGAGCAGAAGGCGTACGACATTTTCATGGAGTACTACTCCGCCCACAAGTGCGACCGCACCAAGCCCTACCCCGGCATTCCGGAGCTTATAAGGAAGCTCCGCGCGGCTGGAATAAAATGCGCGGCTAATTCCAACAAGGCGCATGAATTCACGCAGGAGCTTATAAAACTCAGCTTCGGCGACGAGTTCGACGACGTTATCGGATTCGGAGCAGGCTTCCCCGCCAAGCCCGACCCCGGAGCCGCGCATGAGCTTATCCGCCGTGCGGGAGTTCAGCCCTCAGAGGCGCTGTACGTCGGCGACAGCAACGTTGATATCCAGACCGGTCACAACGCCGGCATAGACGTCTGCGGAGCACTGTGGGGCTTCCGCGGCTACGAGGAGCTTTCAGCGATGAACCCTACATATCTTGCAAAGGACGCCGCCGAGCTGGAAAAGATCATCATGGGTTGAGTGTGGGCAATTTCAATTAAAATCCAGTTGGCATAGTAGTGAAATTACACAAAAATATAAATACCACAGGGAAATTCTTGTGAAAACTGTAGACAAATCCGTCCGTTCGTGATATACTTATATCAACGGAAACACCACCGTAAAAAGGTGAAGCTACTCAGACGGAGGCGATCCATCATGGCTAAGAAGATAATTACCATCACAAGACAATACGGAAGCGGCGGCAGAGAAATCGGCGAGACCCTCGCAAAGCGGCTGGGCGTAAGCTTCTGGGATAACAAGCTGCTGGACGTTGCGGCAAAGGACAGCGGCATACACAAGACTCACTTCGAGGAAAGCGACGAGCGCCGCACGAACAGCTTCCTGTATCTGCTCTCGACCACCTACGGTCAGGGTGGAGTTCCGTTTGACGACGCGCTGTTCTTTGCACAGCTGAACGCTATTCAGAAGATAGCTTCGAAGGAATCCTGCCTTATCATCGGCAGGTGCGCGGACTATGCCCTCAGGGACTTCAACAACGTGGTCAACATCTACATCACGGCTCCCCTGGAGGACCGCATAAATCGCGCTATAAACGCCTATGGTATCGGTGAGAAGCACGCTGCGGAGTACGTAAAGCGCATGGATAAGCAGCGTATCTCCTACTACAACTACTACACCGACAAGCGTTGGGGCGTTCCGGAGAACTACGAGCTGTGTCTCGACAGTTCCGCGCTCGGCATTGAAGGCTCTGTAGACCTGCTTGAGGATTTCATCAAGAAATATTTTAAGGAATAAGTAAACGTCCGGGGCTGCTTGATTGCAGTCCCGGATTTTGTTTCTAATTAAGAATTAAGTGCAGGCTGTTGGTCTGCACTTTTTTATTTCAGCAATCAATCCGGGAACTCCGCAAGCTCCCTGATAAACACATCAGCAAACTGCGAAACGTCCCCGCGGGGCGCGGTATTCGGGTCGTATATCCCGATGACCCGGAAGCCTGCGTTATGCGCAGTCTCTGCGCAGTAGGCGGAGTCCTCCACCACGGTGCATTCAGCTATGGAAGCCCCCAGCCGCTGAGCTGCCTGCAGGAAAATATCCGGCTTGTCCTTGTGCGCTCCCGCTTCGGTGCAGTCAAGGTAGAACCGGAAAAACCTGTCCAGCCCGAATTTCTTCATAAACGGCTCGGACACCCAGCGGTCGGTAGCGCTCGCAATGCACATCACAGCGCCCTCTGAGTAAAGCCGCTCCAGAAGCTCCAGCGCTCCGGGGCGCGGCTGAATGATCTCCGCGTACTTCTCCTTCATCGCCAGGCGGACCTGCTGCATTCGCTCATGGTCGTAACGCTCGTCCTCCCGGAAGCTTCCGTACCAGTAGCCCATGCTGTCCGCGATGGTTCCGTCCAGGTCAAATATGTAGTATTTCATAGTACACTTCCTTTATTCTATTATTCCGTAGGTGAGTTTCAGCAGCAGCACCCTTGTGACCGCTTCGTCGATTCGTTCCTCCGGTATCTCGCCGGATTCCACCGCCGCCGTCAGAGCCTCCGCCGCGGAAGCGTAGTCGGTGCAGCACAGGACGTCCGCTCCGGCTTTCAGCGCCGTGACTGCCGCCGCGTTTTCCCCGCAGTACTCCCCTACTGCGTCCATTGAGAGATCGTCGGTCATCGCCGCGCCGGTGAATCCCTGCTCCCGCAGGAACGCATACATTTTCCCGGACAGCGACCCAGGCAGGCTGTCGTCTATGCAGTTAACGATATTGTGCGACACCATCACCACCGGAGCGCCTGCGGATATCCCCGCCCGGAACGGCTCCAGGTCAAGCTCCGTGATCTCGGAAAGCGGGCGCTCGTCTATTGAAATTCCCGTGTGAGTGTCCAGGTTGTTGCCGTAGCCCGGGAAGTGCTTCAGTGCGCATATCAGCCCGCTCTGCCCGTAGCTTTCCACAGCCGCGCCCACCGCCCGGGAGGTCTGCTGTGGATCGGTGCTGAAAGCGCGGTCGTAGATGAAATCCGTCTCGGAGCGCGGCAGGTCGCACACCGGCGCGAGGTTCATATTAAGCCCCAGGGAGCTCATCAGCCCGGATATCTCCTGCGCTTCGGAACTCACCGCGTCCAGCCCCTGTGACAGAACCTCAGCCTGTGCCGGGAACGGCTCCGCACGGTACTGCGGGTACTTTGAGATACGCACCACCGTGCCGCCCTCCTCGTCCGCCGCAAACAGCATTCGCAGCTTCGACGCGCTCTGTATCTCCGCGATTTCCGCGGTTATCTCCTCCGGAGTGCTGCCGCGGAAATCCACGCCGAACATCACGTAACCTCCAAGGTGGTATTTCTGCGCCTCGGACAGCGCGTTTTCTCCCGGGTACCTTGCTAGTATTACCTGACCCGCTTTCTCGGCGGTGGTCATTCCTGAGAGTATCTCAGCTGCGCGCTGTTCCGGGGTTCCGGAGTCTTCGGCGGGAGATTCCACGGTCACTGATTGTTCAGTTGACTGGATCTGCCCGTCAGCTTCGCTATTTTCGGAAGTTGCTCCAGGTTCCCCGGAGCTGTCAGCGGCTGTAGATTCCGTCACCACGGAGGGCGTTGGCAGACCTGAAACAAGTTCGGTGGACTGGCAGCCGCTCAGCCCGCTTATTATAAGTAATGCTCCCGCCAGGGGAAGCAGCAGTTTCTTCATGGCTGTGCTCCTTTCAGATTTATAGTCACCTCTAAAAATCTGCCTTGAAGGAGGTTTTTAGAGTTTCCCTTATATTGTACAGCCTGGCGCGAAAATTGTCAAGCAGCCAGTTATAAATTGAATTTATAGCTAGCTATAAAAATAAAGGATTAGACAAATACCTACCGTTGTGATATACTTAGTACAGAAAGAAAAACACGGAGGTGCTGAAATGAAAGAAATCATGAAAGTCATAAGAACCGACCGAATGTGCAACTCAGCACGAATGTCACGAATGTGAAGACGATCCCGATAACACGGACGCGAAAGAAAAACCAAAAAACTGAACAACCTGAACAACACAAACGAACGAAATTAATTATAATTTGGAGGATAAACACCATGTCAGAGAACAAGAACTACAGATTTGAGACCTTACAGCTCCACGTTGGCCAGGAGCAGCCCGACCCTGCTTCCGACGCACGCGCAGTGCCGATATACGCAACAACTTCCTACGTTTTCAAGAACTCCGCTCATGCAGCCGCACGTTTCGGACTTGCTGACGCGGGCAACATCTACGGCAGACTTACCAACTCCACCCAGGACGTATTCGAGAAGCGCATCGCAGCTCTCGAGGGCGGCGTAGCTGCACTGGCTACCGCTTCCGGCGCTGCCGCTATCACCTACACCATTCAGGCTCTTGCAAAGCAGGGCGAGAACATCGTAGCTGCAAACACCATCTACGGCGGAACCTACAACCTGCTGGAACACACACTTCCGCTGTACGGCATAACCGCAAAATTCGTAGATCCTTATGTTGAAGGCTCCTTTGAGGCGGCTATCGACGAGAACACCAAGGCGCTGTACGTTGAGTCCCTGGGCAACCCGAACTCCAACGTAGCCGACATCGAGACCCTCGCGAAGATCGCTCACAAGCACGGTATCCCGCTGGTAGTTGACAGCACCTTTGCAACTCCTTACCTGCTCCGCCCGATCGAGTACGGCGCTGACATCGTGGTACACTCCGCTACAAAGTTCATCGGCGGCCACGGAACAGCGATCGGCGGCGTTATCGTAGACAGCGGCAACTTCGACTGGAAGAAGTCCGGCAGATACGCATGGATCTCCGAGCCGAACCCCTCCTACCACGGCATCAGCTTCTCGGACGCAGTTGGTGCGGCAGCTTTCGTGACCTACATCAGAGCTATCCTCCTGCGCGACACCGGCGCTACTATCTCTCCGTTCCACGCATTCATATTCCTCCAGGGTCTGGAAACCCTCTCGCTGCGTGTTGAGCGCCACGTATTCAACGCGCTGAAGGTAGTTGAGTACCTCAGCAAGCACCCGCAGGTAGAGGCTGTACATCACCCCTCCCTCGCTTCCGAGCCTACTCACGAGCTTTACAAGAAGTACTTCCCGAACGGCGGCGGCTCCATTTTCACCTTCGAGGTAAAGGGCACCGCAGAGGACGCTCAGAAGTTCATCGACAACCTGCCGATATTCTCCCTGCTTGCTAACGTTGCCGACGTTAAGTCCCTGGTTATCCACCCGGCTTCCACAACTCACTCCCAGCTCACCGAATCCGAGCTGCTCGAGCAGGGTATCAAGCCCAACACCATCAGACTTTCCATCGGCACCGAGCATATCGACGACCTCATTGAGGCTCTCGATACTGCATTCGCAGCCATCAAGTAATTTCCCGCAGCATTGTCATCGGTTTTTCCTTACTGAATATATTTTCCCCGGGAACTTCCCGGGGAGCTTTTTTGTCCGGAACACCTGAAATCAGGCGCCACTTTGACGGCATACAAAGCTATGCCGCCCGTGAGGCTGTCAATAAGGTTTATAAATTTTCGCGTAGCGTATTGGTTTTCGCTTCCTTTTGCTTACAAAAGGAAGCGGGAGCGTGAGGGCAGAGCCCTCACCACTCTGCGCGCTGGCGCGCAGTTAAACGATTCAATGGCGCTAAAGGGGTGTGGGGGAAAACAAGAGTTTTCCCCCACAGTTTTTGAAATTTACTGCCGTTATGACTTTTTCGACAAGCCGACGGGCAGGCGCATTGCCTGCCCGTATCAGATTATCCGCCAGAACCGCGGTCACTTTGTGAGCGAAATTCTCTTTATCGTGAGATCGCTGCTGAATGTTACCGCATTATACATGAACATCGCCTGCTGGTACTCCGAAAGGTCGATGAGCCTGCCGAGGTCAACGTTGATGTAGCGCATATCCACCATGGTTATCTTGCTGTAGTGGTTCGCAAGGAACGGCACCAGACTGTGCGCGTAGCTGTCCTTTATCAGCAGAAGGGTCTTGCCGTTGTCAACGTCGGTCTCTATGGTGACTATCGGCGAATTGCTTCCGGTGAAGCTGGAGTATTTGTCCTTAACGTCAAGGTAGCTGCGGACGTACAGACTGTCGTATACAGTCTCCTTGGTCCCGTCGAACACCGTCATTTTTACCTTCGGACCGCCGGAGGCAAGGTGGAAGTAATCGATGCTGTCCGGAGTTACTCCGTTGTCCAGCGTTTTGGAATACAGGGTACCGCGGAAACTGCTGCTCGCGGTCTCAATATTGAACTGGTCGAGGGTGTACGCGCTGTAGCCCAGAGTCTTTGCCGCCGCGCAGTACGCGTAGTACGCGCCGAGGCTCGTCCAGTGATGGTCGGTGCGGTAGAATACGTACTCCGAGCTGTGCCCCGTGAGGTAGCTCAGGCAGTCCACCGTGCTGATCCCGTTCATCTTCTTGTAGCACTCGTCGATGAAGGTCTTTTCGCTGAGGTACCCGGCGTAGGACGGTATTTTCGAAGTATAAAGCTCCTGCACCGTCGGTGCCATCATGAAGCTTACCTGAATATCTGGGTGAGTCTCCGCGAAACGGTTCATCGCGTTCAGCGAGGACTCAACGTCGCTCTTGTCGTAGGTCTTGAAAGCCTGTATCATCTGGTTGTCAACGGTGTAAACTCCGTTGATCTCTTTCTTGCCTGCGAGCTTCTCCATCTCGTTGCGGGCGCGCACCCACTCCTCGCGGCCTACCAGGTGGTCGGAAAAGTAGGTCTCGAATTTATCCATCCAGCTGTCCTCGTCGCGGGTGGTGATGTCGTCCCAGCGGATAGCGCCGAGCACATCGCCGAGATTCTCTGCCTTGTCCATTTTCGTGTGGTTAACGATATCCGGGAACTTCGCCAGCGTGCGGTTCTCGTTTTCGCTGCGCTCCTGCTTCGGGAGAGCGACGGTAACTATCGGCACCGTAAGCAGTATTACGGCGAACAGCGCCGCGGTCAGCTTCGCGGGGGTCATGTGGAATTTCTTGTTCATTCGGCTCTCCTTTCTCAGAAGTTAAAGTACAGGAACGGATTGTAGTTCGAGGTGGAAAGGTACGCCACTGAAGCGAGCATGATGACCGTATCCACAACCGGGAATCCATACTGCACCCAGGTCGGAGCCTTTTTGCGGATATAGTCCGCGATGGTCTTGAGCACATCGGAGCTTCCGAAAATGCACACTGCAAAAATAATACCATAGTTTACGATATAGTTCGTTGCGGTGTTGTCTATGAACACACCGTTTCCGCCGAACATCGCCGAAATGAACGTCCATATCTGCTCGAAAACGTTGCCGAAGCTGACAGTCCCGGGAGCCACCGCGTCGAACATTACCCAGCCGAACACCACCATAATGAACGTGTACAGCCAACTGAAAAATGAGGGTATCTTCTCAAGCACCTTTCCGAGGAACAGCCGCTCAATCACTATCAGGATACCGAAGTAGGCGCCCCACAGCATGAAGTTCCAGCTTGCGCCGTGCCAGATACCGGTGATCGTCCACACTACGAGGAGGTTGATAATGGTTCGCGGCAGACCCTTGCGGCTTCCGCCCATCGGGAAATAGATGTAGCTCTTGAACCAGTCACCGAGCGTGATATGCCAGCGCCGCCAGAATTCCGCAACGCTGTGCGACATATAAGGATAGTTGAAGTTCTCCGGGAAGTTGAATCCCATCATCTTTCCGAGACCTATCGCCATATCGGAGTATCCGCTGAAATCAAAGTATATCTGGAACGTGAACGCAAGGATACCGAGCCACGCCGTCACTGCGGAGATCTCGCCGTAATCCATCGCCTTTATCTCAGTCCACAGCAGACCTATGTTGTTGGCTATGAGCACCTTCTTGCCAAGCCCGACGATGAATCTTGAGATACCGTCGCCGATCATCTTTTCGGTGATGGTGCGGTCGTCGATCTCGTTCTGGATATCCTCGTACCTTACGATAGGCCCCGCCACAATCTGCGGGAACAGCGTAACGAACGCCATGAAGCTGGCCGCGTTCTTCTGAACCTTTATCTGCCGGCGGTAGAGGTCGATGGTGTAGCTCATCGACTGGAACGTAAAGAAGCTGATGCCGATAGGAAGCGGCAGGTTCGGGTTCGGGATAGCGATCCCGAATCCGGCGTTCAGAGCCTCAATGATGAACCCGAGGTACTTGAACGTAGCAAGCAGGCCGATGTTCATTATCAGCGAGACCAGCAGGCACGCCGTTCGTATTTTCGGCCGGTCGTCGTATTTGTCGATTATGCGGCCGGCGGTGTAGTCGATGAAAGTCGACAGTATCATCACCAGGACGTATATCGGCTCGCCCCATGCGTAGAACACAAGTCCGCTTATCAGTATGACGACGTTCTTGGCTTTCTTCGGCACGAGGTAGTACAATATCAGCGTTATCGGAAGAAACGCAAACAGAAATGTTAAGCTGGAAAATACCATAAATGCACCCTTGTTACTTTTGTTCTTCGTCCATTTTCCGGACGGCTTCTATAAATCCGCTGCGGGAAAACATTCTGTTACCCATTTCCAGCAGCAGCTTTGCGGAAAGCAGCTCCGGCAGCCCCAGGCGCTTTTGCAGCTCCCGGCGGCGCTCTGCGGAGTTCTCTCCACCGATTAGACCCAGCTCCATGAGGTCGGTGCGGGTCAGCGGATCTTCGTGTTTTTCCGGAGCCTCGCCGTCGATCACGGCACCGCAGTTTTTCAGCGCCTCGATTATCAGCTCGTCCGGGATTCCCTCAACGCCTAGCTTCCCCTGCTTCGAGGGCTGGAGCTTCCTGCGCTCCTTGCCGAAAATATCCGGCGTCACCGCGTTCAGCACCTCTCCCTTTTTGACGATGCTGCGGATAAACGAGCGTATCTGGAACCCCGCGCTGTCGCTGTCGGTGAGGATAATTATGCCGGTCTTTTCCGCCAGGGACTTTATCAGCTCCTGCTTATCGGCGTCCTTGTAGATGGAAAAGCCGTTCGTGCATATTATCGCCGTATCCACGATGTTGGAGAGCCGTATCTTGTCGTACCTGCCCTCAACTATTATTGCTTGTTTGACGCATATCATACCCGTGCGCCTTTCAATGCGGAAATTTCTGTGAACGCCCGCTCAAGCAGCAGCCGGCTGTCGGTCTTGGAGGAGTTCATCAGCCGGTTGGTGCGGAAAAGCACCTCCATGCAGGCGTTGAGGTATCCATCGGACAGCCCCCGCGCCTTCGTGCAGGCCTTCCCGAAATAGTAGGCTCTGCCGCCGAAGTAGCCGAAATCCGCTGCCGCCTGCTGGGAGCTTTTCCCTGCCCTGACCGCGAGCTTCCCGCGGTAGCAGTCCACGAACGCCCCGGACACCGCCGAAAGGATAAGCACAGGCTCCACGCGCTGCTGAAACAGGTCGTCGAGCATACGCAGAGCCGCTCCGCAGTTTCCCGCGAACAGCAGCTCGGAAAGGTCGTAGGCGCTGGCGTCCAGCGTCCGGGGAACCAGCGCGCTTATATCGGCGCGGGTTATCTCCCCGCTCTGGCGGTAGGTGCAGAGCTTCTCGACCTCGGTCTGAAGCAGCGTCAGCGAACACCCGCAGCGCTCCGCAAGGAACGCCGCGTCCTGCGCGGAAAGCGTGCAGCCCGCCTTCGCCGCCTTGCGCGCCGCCATTCCCGCGACGGCGTTCACGCTAAGCAGCGGGAACTTGCAGACCGCCCCGCGCTTCTCCACTGTTTCGACAAGCTTCTTGGTCTTTGCCTTGGGCTTGGTGTCGTCGAGCGCGGTTGTTATCAGCGCAAATACAATCACGGTGGTCTCGGGAAGCTCCTCCACCAGCTTTATCATGTCCTTGAGCTGCTGATTATCAAGAGATTCCGGGTCGAGGTCGGTGATGCGGACGCACTTGTTCGGCGCGAAAAACGGCATGCTCTCCGCAAAGTCGGAGAGCTTGTCCATGTCAGGAACTCCGCGTACTTTGAGCAGATTCAGCCCGTCGCCCTCGAGCGCCCCGGCTGTTTTTATCACCATGTCGGTGTAGGTGCGGGTGAGGAAGTCCTCCTCGCCATAGAAGAAATACGCGGGGCGCACCTTCCCCGCCTGGAGCTCGCTGCGGAGCGCATTCTCCGGTGTGAGCCGGAATACAGGTCCCTTAGCCATTACGCCTTACGCCATTTCGGTGGCCAGCTTCCTGCCGCCGAGAATGTGGAAATGCAGATGGCGTACGGTCTGACCTCCGTCCTCGCCGATGTTGCTGACTACGCGGTAGCCGCCGGTGAGGCCTTCCTCCCTGGCGATAATCGGGATCATCTCGAAGATGTGCGCAACTATCGCGCTGTTTTCGGGGGTGATCTCGTCAACCCCGGCGATGTGGGTCTTGGGGATAACCAGAATGTGCGTGGGAGCCATCGGCGCGATGTCGCGGAATGCAAGCACCTGGTCGTCCTCGAAAACCTTTGTTGAGGGAATCTCGCCGGAAATGATCTTGCAAAATAAGCAGTCGTTCATGATTTTGTCCTCCTGATACATATGACAGTTCTTTTATTGTTTGGTTACATGGAAAATTACGGTTTTATCAGCGCACGAACAGAGAAATCCCTCCGAGGCAGAGTCCGATGACAGCCATCACGCCGAAGAATATTATCCAATTCTTTATAGTGCGGAGGTCGCTCGCCTTGCGAAGCTGTATCAGCCGGTCAATCTCCTCGCCGGTCATGTCCGGAACAGTGCTCTCAACACGGCAGTATGACCTTTTTCCGTTTTCGTAGGTCGCATATACTCCGTCCGGAAGGCTGCCGTTTTTTTCAAGCTCATCGTAGCCCGCAGCATCTTCAGCCGGGATAATATCCCTTTTTATCAAACCCGCGAGTCGCATTTCCCTGATGTACTCGATACCCGCCTCTGATTTCTTCGGTGTGATCTTCTGCTCGTTCATAAGCACCTCCAAATATTAACGATTATTTAACTTTGCCCATTACCTAAAATGTCGTTTTCCCCGGGAACCAAAGAAAACGACATTTTAACGTTGTTAAAATAAACCGATGAGCCTTTAATTACTTGATATACTTTGCAGCGATATCAGCGGCAGCAGCCAGCGCGTCCTTTATCCTGGAAGCGTCCGGGATACCCGCCATAGCCTGGTCGGGCTTTCCGCCGCCCTTGCCGCCTGCGACAGCCGCGATCTCACGAACGAGGGTTCCTGCGTTCGCGCCCTTTGCGACCGCGCTCTTGGAGCACTTGCAGAGGATGCTGCTCTTGCCGTCTGCGGTGCCCGCGAGTACTGCAACGAAGCAGTCGAACTTATCCGCGAGGGAGTCGCCGATCTTGCGGAGCCCGTCAGCGCCTGTGCCGTCCAGCGCAGCGGTGACGATCTTCACGCCGTTTACTTCGGGGCAGCCTGCGCCGAGGTCGCCGAGCTGTGCGTTAGCCGCAGCCTGAGCCATGCTCTCGATCTTCTTATCCTTCTCGCGCAGCTCGCTCATAACGCTCTCGCAGCGGTGAACCAGCTCGTTGGAGTTGGAGATCTTGAGAACGTCGGAAGCCTTCGCGAGGGTGTCCTTCATGGAGTTGAGCAGGTTCAGCACGTTCATGCCTGTTACAGCCTCGATACGTCTTACGCCGCTTGCTACGGAGGACTCGGAAACTATCTTGAACAGACCAGCCTCGGAGGAGTTCTTCAGGTGAGTGCCGCCGCAGAACTCAGTGGAGTAATCGCCGACGGAAACAACGCGTACCACGTCGCCGTACTTCTCGCCGAACAGAGCCATAGCGCCCTTCTTCTTTGCTTCCTCAATGGGCAGCTCCTCGGTGACTACCGGAACAGCCTCCATGATGACATTATTTACATATTCCTCGACCTTAGCGAGCTCCTCGGGAGTTACCGCGCTGAAGTGGCTGAAGTCGAAACGGCACTGATACGGGTCGACATAAGAACCCGCCTGGTGTACGTGGTCGCCGAGAACATGTCTCAGAGCAGCCTGGAGGATATGGGCGCAGGTGTGGTTGCGCTGTGTAGCCGCGCGCTTCTCAGCGTCCACCTTTGCGGTTACGGTCTCGCCGGCAGCGAATCCGCCGCTTACTACCTTACCGTTGGAGATGAACGCGCCGTTTGTGAGCTTCTGGGTGTTGGCGATCTCGATAACGTTGTCGCCGGAAACTACGGTGCCGCAGTCGCCGACCTGACCGCCCATCTCAGCGTAGAACGGAGTTTCCTCCAGAACTACGGAAACATCGTCGCCCTCTTCGCAGAGTTCGGAAACTTCGCCGTTCTTCACAATGGCGAGCAGCTTTGTCTGCTTCTCAAGTTCGGCGTAGCCCACGAATGTGGTCTTGTAGGCGTCGAGCGCGGAGTTCTTCGCGTTGTCCCAGCCGCCGCCGAGCTTCTTGTTCTTGCGGGCGGTGTCCTTCTGGACCTTCATGCACTCCTGGAAGCCCTCCTCATCAGCCTCGAGACCGTTCTCGTGCAGTATCTCCTTGGTGAGGTCGAGCGGGAATCCGTAGGTGTCGTGCAGCTTGAATACGTCAGCGCCGGGTAACACCTTTTCGCCGCTGCTCTGGAGCTTCTCGATCATCTCGTTCAGGATCTCAGTACCCTTGTCGATGGTCTTTGCGAAGCTCTCCTCCTCGGTCTGGATAACCTTCTTGATGTAAGCGCGCTTCTCGTCAAGCTCCGGATAAGCGGAGAGGTTCTCGTTGATAACGGTGTCGCATACCTCGTGGAGGAACGGCTTTGTGCAGCCGAGAAGTCTGCCGTGTCTTGCGGCTCTTCTGAGCAGTCTGCGGAGAACGTAGCCTCTGCCCTCGTTGGAGGGGAGAACGCCGTCGCCTACCATGAATGTGGTGCTTCTGATATGGTCGGTGATAACGCGCAGGGAGATGTCCTTTACGGGGTCAGCCTTGTAGTCAACGCCGACGATGGAGCTTATCTTCTTGAGGATATTCTGAACGGTGTCGACCTCGAACAGGTTGTCAACGTCCTGCATTACGCATGCGAGACGCTCCAGACCCATGCCGGTGTCGATGTTCTTGGTCTTGAGCTGGGTGTAGTTGCCGTGGCCGTCGTTGTCGAACTGGGTGAATACGTTGTTCCAGATCTCGATGATACGGTCGCAGTCGCCGACTTCCTCGAAGTTGTCCTGACCGATGTGGTCGAAGTGACCGTACTTCTCGCCGCGGTCGTAGTGTATCTCAGAGCAGGGGCCGCAGGGACCGCTTCCGTGCTCCCAGAAGTTATCAGCCTTGCCGAGCTTGATGATACGCTCGCGCGGAACTCCGACCTCGTTAGCCCAGATGTCTCCGGCTTCGTCGTCCTGCTCGTAGATGGTGACCCACAGGCGCTCCGGCGGAATCTCCAGAACCTTGGTGAGGTACTCCCACGCCCATGCGATGGCTTCATGCTTGAAGTAGTCGCCAAAAGAGAAGTTGCCGAGCATTTCGAAGTAAGTTCCGTGGCGCGCGGTCTTGCCGACGTTCTCGATATCAGGTGTACGAATGCACTTCTGGCAGGTGGTGACGCGGTGGCGCGGCGGCTCCTCGATACCCTGGAAGTACTTTTTCAGCGGGGTCATTCCGGCGTTGATGAGCAGGATAGAATTATCCCCCTGCGGAACCAGCGGAAAGCTGTTCAGGCGCAGGTGTCCCTTACTCTCGAAGAAACTCAGGTAGCTCTCGCGGAGATCATTAAGTCCAGTCCATTTCATAATGTTTGTCCTCTTTGTTTAGCAAAATTAATCTGTTTACTCCATAAGGAATACGCATACATATTTATTATACATCTTTTTCGCCAAAAGTCAATAGTAAAGTGCTTATTTTGCGGGAGAGGCGCCGATTTGATCAGCTGCGGCGGATCGCTCCCTGTTGAATCGACCGCACTTTTGTGCAAAAACAACAAAAATAAGAATGAAAAATCTTGGCGTTTTGTGGTAGACATTTCAGCGCTTCTATGCTATAATAAAGTGTACAAAGGCGCAGACCTGTTATTATGATTCGACTGGAGGAATTCATATGGCAAAGAAAAAGCTGTTCGGCAATAACATCAAGCCCTCCTGCAAATACTGCGAGTTAGGCATCGCCGGCGAAGGCGACAAGATACACTGCTCCAAGATGGGCGACGTAAAGGCTTACGACTCCTGCAAGAAGTTCGTGTATTCCCCGCTGAAAAGGATTCCCAAGAAGGAGCTTCAGCTTGCAAACTCCGCGGTAAACGATATCGACTTCTGATACTGCACCGGCTGCGGTTCAGTTAAGACGCCAAAACAGAAACGCCCCACGCTTCACGCATGGGGTTTTTTGTGTAAAAATCTCAGATTTTATGGAAAATTACTTAATTATCTCTTGCCAAACGCCTGAAATTGTGCTATACTAATCATGATTACAATGCCGTAACTGGCATTACATATGGGAAATTGAGGAAATATATTAAGGAGAGGATAATTATGAAACTCAACAAGAGAATAGCCGCTGCGGTTCTTTCCGGCTGCCTTACCGTTGGAGCGGTTCAGGGTGCAATGCCGCTTACAAGCTTTGCAGCGATAACAGACTACGATTCCAATGATTGCGTATGGTATTACGATCCCAGTCTGTTCTGCGGAACCGGCGAAACCATCCCCAACGAGAAGTTCATAAAGGCGATCCAGTCCGCCGCCAACGTCAAGGACTACACCGAGATCACCTTCGGAAACCTGGAGCGCATCACCTCGCTCAACCTCAGCGGAATGGGTCTTGAGTCCATACCGGGTATCGTGCAGTACATGCCGCGCCTGCGTACCCTCGACCTTTCCAACAACAAGCTGCGCAGCTCCACCATCGGCACGCTCGACCTTTCGAAGGATATTGCTCTGACCTCCGTTGACCTCAGCAATAACTACCTTACAAGCGTACCTGCATGGTTCTCCGCGCTCAACATCACCACCAAGAAGATAAACAACAACCTTCTTAATTCCACCAATCAGCGCAAGCTCGTCGTAACTCCGGATACCTACTACTTCGGCGTAGGGGATACACTGTCTGAGCTGGATATCAATGCGTTCAAGGATAAGGTTCTGTCCACTGTTACTCTCAGCGATAAGAGCCTGCTTCCTGAGTATTTCTACGATCCGGATCTTCCTACTTACAACATTCCCGACAGCGAGAAGAATAATTCCGCTTACCTCAAGAATGAAAATATTGAATTTGATATCGACTTCAGTTCAAACGTTACCAACGGAGTAGTAAGTAAGGCAGGAAAGATCACCGGTACCATTTCTCTTGGCATTTATGGCACTGGAACCAGCTCCAACCCGAATATCCGCACCACCGTTACGGTGTACTTCCTCGACGGCAGCGACCCCACAACCGTTAAGTTCCGCCTTGAGACCCTCATCTCCGAGTGCGAGAAGCTCACGAAGGACTCCTACACCTCCACGAGCTGGACGGTATTCTCAAATCAGCTCAGCACCGCAAAGGCTATCCTGAGCTACAGCAATACCGACAGCGACATGCTCCAGAACGCCTACGACAGCCTGACCGAGGCGAAGAAAAATCTCGTAAGCGGCGTAAACGCCAACACCAAGAAGATACTTTCCGACCTCCTCACCATCGCCAAGACCTACAAGGAGGAGGACTACACCGCTGAAAGCTGGAAGCCCCTCGCGGAAGCTGCCACGCTGCTTTCAGACGCTTCCTCGGACGCTTCCACCTCCCTCGACGACGCAAACAAGGCGATAAAGGCGTTCCAGGACGCACAGAACGGGCTGGTAGCTACAAAGCAGTCCACACCGGACAAGATCACCAAGGCTGAGTTTGAGTCCATCTACGGCGAAAACAAGTACGTCACCACCAGGGGCGCCACCCGCGACGGCTCCAAGTATAGCTGGAAGTTCATCGGCACCGACGTTTCCAAGCCCGCCGACTTCGACCCCGAGGTGCTCTACACCAGCAGCGTCGAGGAGCAGATCCGCTTTGAAGTAGGCTCCGCGAGCGACTACCAGATAATCTCCTTCAAGCAGACCGGCGCTTTCCCCGGAATCGGCGAACTCACACTTGACGTTTCAAAGGTATACAAGAACGGCGTTTACAGACTCTATAAGTGGAACACAGCCACCAAGAAATCTGAATTCATCAGAGAGGTAACAGTCGAGAACGGCTCCGTTACCACAAGTTTCAGCGAGGGCGGCGATTACTTCATAAGCTCCGTGCTTCAGAATTTCCAGATGATCTCCTCCAACTTCGTTATCAACAACGACAAGCGCACCATCGCTGCCGGCTTCAAGAAGAAGTACACCGTTGCTGATTTCCGCGACAACATCGAAAACGGCGAGTTCATCAAGATCACAAACGCAGACGGCACAGCCGCTTCCGAGACGCAGTACATCGCCACCGGCATGAAGGCTGCCGCTCCCAACAGCGACGTTTCCTACTCCCTCATCGTTTCCGGCGATGTTGACGGCGACGGCAACTGCACCGCGCTCGACGCAGTGACTATCCTCAAGGCAGTCATCGGCGAGACCACCCTCGAAAACTACGAGCAGAAGGCGGCCGCGGACGTAAACGGCGACGGCTGGGTAAGAGCAGACGACGCAGTAGTGATCCTGAAGTACATCGTGGGCATTGACTGATAACCGCCTCACGGAGGTAAAATGAACACAAAAACTATAGCGGAAAACCGCGTCGTAAGGCATGAATATTTCATTATCGAGAGCTACGAAGCAGGCATCGAGCTGTTCGGAACGGAGGTCAAATCCATTCGCAACGGCGGCGTGAACCTGAAGGATTCCTGGATATCGATAGAGAACGGCGAGGCGTTTATCCGCAACATGCACATCTCCCCCTATGAAAAGGGGAACATCTTCAACAAGGATCCCTACCGGACGCGGAAGCTCCTGATGCACAAAAAGGAGATACTCAAGCTGTTCGGTCAGGTGAAGCAGGGCGGCTACACGCTTGTGCCGGTGTCCATGTATTTCAAGGACTCCCGCGTCAAGGTGCAGGTCGGGCTCTGCAAGGGCAAGAAGCTCCACGACAAGCGCGACGATATGGCAAAGCGCGACGCAGGCCGCGAGATCGAACGCGCTATGAAGGAGCGCAACAGGTAATTCCGGCGCCACATCGGCGGTCATACCAAAACAGGCAGGGTGCGAATCCTGCCTGTTTATTATAGTATGCGCTGATGAACCGACACACCGTAAACTAACACAGCTCTCAGCCGGAGAAACAGCGTCCTCCGGGGCTTCCGCGTGAGCCAATCATTCTAAGGTATATTTATCATACAATTTTCATATGCATTTGTTAAAAAATTCTCAAAAAATCGAGGATTACGACTTGACTTATTGCAAAATTTCGGGTATAATGTTATTTGTGGAGAAAGTGTATGCAGCCGTCTGAAGCCGCTGGCTTTCTCGTATTCCAAAAAAATTTCAGAAGGAGATAACTACTATGGCAAGAAATCCCGGTGTATTAACCAAGAACCCTAACGTTATCAAGTGGGTTGACGAGATGGTAGCTCTTACAAAGCCTGACCAGGTGATCTGGATCGACGGCTCCAAGGAGCAGCTCGACGAGCTTACCAACGAGGTTTGCTCCCTGCCCGACGGCAATAAGGACAAGATGTACAGACTGAATCCGGAGAAGCTCCCCGGCTGCCTGTATCACAGAACACTCCCCAACGACGTTGCAAGAGTTGAGGACAGAACTTTCATCTGCTGCCGTGAGAAGAAGGACGCAGGCCCCACCAACAACTGGATGGATCCTAAGGAAATGAAGGCAATGCTGACCCCGATGTACGACGGCGTAATGAAGGGCAGAACAATGTACGTTATCCCGTACTCCATGGGCCCGATCGGCTCCTCCCTCGCAAAGGTAGGCGTTGAGCTGACCGACTCCATCTACGTAGTTCTGAACATGAATATCATGACCAGAATGGGCGCTGACGCTTTCAAGAACCTCGGCGACACTTCCAACGACTTCGTTCGCGGTCTGCACAGCAAGGCTGACGTTGATCCCGAGAAGAGATACATCGTTCAGTTCCCCGAGGAGAACACAATCTGGTCCATCAACTCCGCATACGGCGGAAACGTTCTGCTGGGCAAGAAGTGCTTCGCACTGCGTATCGCTTCCTACCAGGGCAAGAACGAGGGCTGGATGGCTGAGCACATGCTGATCCTCGGCGTTAAGAAGCCCGATGGCGAGATGAGATACATCACCGCTGCATTCCCCTCTGCTTGCGGCAAGACCAACCTCGCAATGCTCATTCCTCCGGCAGTTTACAAGGAGCAGGGCTATGAGGTTTACACCGTAGGCGACGATATCGCATGGATGAAGCCCGGCAAGGACGGCAGACTCTACGCTATCAACCCTGAGAACGGCTTCTTCGGCGTAGCTCCCGGCACAAACGCTAAGTCCAACTACAACGCGCTTGCTTCCACAATGAAGAACACCATCTTCACCAACGTTGCTCTGAACAACGCAGACAACACCGTTTGGTGGGAGGGTCTCGACAAGAACCCGCCTGTTGACGCAACAGAGTGGAAGGGCGCAAAGGTAAACGGTCCTGAGTTCACCTCTGAGATCGACCCCGCTACCGGCAAGAACAAGAAGCTTGCTCACCCGAACTCCAGATTCACCGCTCCGGCTGTCAACTGCCCCTGCGTATCTCCTGAGTTCAACAACCCGGACGGTGTTCCTGTAAGCGCTATCATCTTCGGCGGCAGACGTGCTTCCACAACTCCGCTGGTATATCAGTCCTTCGACTGGGTACACGGCACCTACATGGGTTCCGCAGTTTCCTCTGAGACCACCGCAGCAGCTACCGGCGCTGTAGGCGTTCTCCGTCACGATCCTATGGCTATGAAGCCGTTCATCGGCTACAACGTAGGCGACTACTGGGCACACTGGCTCGAGATGGGCGAGAAGCTCGGCGACAAGGCTCCTAAGATCTTCAACGTTAACTGGTTCAAGCAGGACGAGAACGGCAACTTCATCTGGCCGGGCTTCGGCGACAACATGCGTGTACTCGACTGGATCATCAAGCGCGTTGAGGGCAAGGTTGACGCTGTTGAGACTCCTATCGGCTTCCTGCCTAAGAAGGGCGACATCAACCTCAAGGGCATTGAGGACGAGGTTACTTCCGAAGTTGAGGACAAGCTGCTCGCAGTTGACGTCGACCTCTGGAAGAAGGAGATCGCTGAGATGCGCAGATATTACAACGATGATATCAAGGCAAAGGGCGGCAACATTCCGCAGGCTCTCTTTGATGAGCTCGACAAGATCGAGGCTAGACTCAACAAGGCTTGATTGCCTTCTGAAAGTCTCCTGACTGAATAAAACGGCGCAGGTACTCAAACGTACCTGCGCTTTTTTGCGTTGCAGGCTAACCCACGGAATTTTTACCGCGCAAGTAATTCCGGAAAATTCCGACAAGCCGGCTTTTTTTACAGTTTCTTAGCGCTTGTCAGCTTGTTTGCACGTCTGCGGAGAGTAAATCAACGGGCGTCGCCAGAATATTGCGCTTGATAATATTAGACTGTAATCGTTACAGGGTCAATTAATACTCAAAGTGTTCCCAGACGTTTCTAGAAATATTGTCTAAATTACTCAAAATCATTATGTTACTATTGTTATATTTCACAGTTATACGTTTAAATCCTTGAAATTCCGCAGAGAAAATAGTATAATGATAGATGGTGAAAAATATGTAACAGGTGCAAAGCGCCATATTGAAAGGGGTCAACAAAAAGAATGAATTCTCCGTTTACTAAGGATGAACTGAAGCGACAGCTCGACGGCATACTGGAATTCGATTTCCGTACCGACGCACAGAACGCTACTATCACACAGGTTTACCGCGCACTTTCCTCCGTTGTAGTCAACTACCTCAAGGAAAAGCGTCACAACTTTATGCATGACTGCAACTCCAAGGGCAGAAAGCAGGTTTACTACCTCTCCATGGAGTTCCTGATGGGCCGCTCCCTCAAGACCAGCCTCTACAACCTCGGCATGCAGGACGTTGCTGAGGAAGCCCTCAATGATATGGGCATCAAGATAGACAGCGTTTACGACGAGGAACCGGACGCAGGCCTCGGCAACGGCGGTCTGGGCAGACTTGCAGCCTGCTACATGGACGGTCTCGCTACCTGCGACTATCCCGCTACCGGTTACTCTATCCGTTATGAGTACGGTATCTTCAAACAGAAGATCGTTGACGGCTGGCAGACCGAGCTTCCCGATAACTGGCTCCCCGGCGGCGGCGCTTGGCTCGTTCCGGTTCCCGACCAGGCTATCGAGGTACACTTCGATGGTCAGATCAACGAGTACTGGGAGGATAACTACCACCACCTCGAGCACGTCAACTACACCACAGTAAACGCTGTTCCCTACGATATGTACGTTTCCGGCTACGACAGCAAGGGCGTTTCCAAGCTCCGTCTGTGGAGCGCCGAGTCCATGTCCTTCGATATGAACAGCTTCAACACCGGCGACTACGCCAAGGCTATGGGCGCTAACAACATCGCTCACGCTATTTCCAAGGTCCTTTACCCGAACGATAACCACCTCGAGGGCAAGGCGCTCCGTCTGCGCCAGCAGTACTTCATGTGCGCCGCTTCCGTCGGCGATATCGTAATGCGCCACATGAACGTATACGGCACACTGGAGAACTTCCACGAGAAGGTTGCTATCCACATCAACGATACTCACCCGACCCTCGCTATCCCGGAGCTGATGAGAATACTCCTCGACGAGTGCGGCTACGGCTGGGAGCAGGCTTGGCACATCGTTACCAACACCTTCGCTTACACCAACCACACCGTTATGGCTGAGGCGCTCGAGAAGTGGGATCAGAGCCTCGTTGAGAAGATCCTCCCGAGAATCTACTCCATCATCTGCGAGATCAACCGCCGCTACTGCGAGGATCTGTTCAACAGAACCCAGGACAGCGACAGAGTTTCCAAGATGTCCATTATCCAGGGCGGTAAGATCCACATGGCTTACCTCTGCTGCGCTGCTTCCCACAGCGTAAACGGCGTATCCAAGCTGCACAGCCAGATCATCAAGGACGATGTATTCAGACTCCAGTACCTCGACAGACCTTCCCAGTTCAAAAACGTTACCAACGGTATCGCTTACAGAAGATGGCTGCTCCAGAGCAACCATGGCCTTACAGACCTGCTCTCCCAGTGCATCGGCGAGGGCTTCAAGAAGGACGCCGCAGAGCTCATCAAGTTCCAGGTATTCGCTAATGACAAGAACGTGCTTGAGCAGCTCGGCAAGATCAAGAAGCAGAACAAGCAGGCGTTCGCTGAGTACGTTGAAAAGACCACCGGCACCAAGCTCAACCTCGACTCCATCTTCGACGTTCAGGTTAAGCGTCTGCACGAATACAAGCGCCAGCAGCTCAATGCAATGAACATCATTGCCGACTACAACTACCTGCTCCAGAATCCGGACGCTGACTTCGTTCCCAAGACCTATATCTTCGCTTCCAAGGCAGCTCCCGGCTACTATATCGCAAAGCAGATCATCAAGATGATCTGGTGCATCGGCGAGGAGATCAAGCACAACCCGAAGATCCGCGAGAAGCTCTCCGTTGTATTCCTGGAGGACTACCGCGTGACCCTGTCCGAGATACTCATGCCCGCTGCGGAAGTTTCCGAGCAGATCTCCCTTGCAGGCACCGAGGCTTCCGGTACTGGCAACATGAAGCTCATGCTCAACGGCGCGCTGACCCTCGGCACCTACGACGGCGCTAACGTCGAGATCCACGAGGCTGTAGGCACCGACAACATCTTCATCTTCGGCATGAGAACTCCCGAGGTCAACGAGCTTCGCATGAAGGGCTACCACCCCGAGGACTACATCAACAACAGCCAGGTCATCAGGGACGTTATGGCGCGTATGTACAACGGCATCAACGGCGCTACCTTCGAGGAAGTTGCGAACTCCATCAGAAACAAGGATTTCTACATGGCACTGGCAGACTTCGACAGCTACCGCGGCACTCAGCACTACATCAGCGAGGTTTACAGAAACCAGCTTGAGTGGAACAAGAAGTCCCTGTACAATATCGCAGGCGCAGGCAGATTCTCCGCAGACCGCGCAGTTACCGACTACGCAAGAGACATCTGGAACCTCAAGTAATCGAAAACGAAATATTTCAGGCGGCATGCCGCGGCTGTATGGCTGCGGCATTAACCGCCTTTTTCCGTATTATAATCTAAGAGGAGAAATTCATGGGAAAACCGATTTTTGACTGCTTCGACAATGAATACAAGCACCCTTTCGGCGCACTGCGGAGAGGTCAGCCGAGTATCTACAATATCCGCCTGCCTAAGACAATGAACGTCACCGACCTCACGCTTGTCATGTTCCGCCCGGGATACAAGGAGCGCTTCATTGAGCTGGTACTCCAGGACGAAAGCGGCGACGACAATATCTATTCCTGCTGCTTCACGCCGAACAACGTGGGAATACATCACTACTACTTCACCTGCGTGCTGGACGGCAGACGCCGCTACATCAAGCGCCGCGGCGCTTCCGAGGGCGTATTCGAGGGCGAAGAACTTTTCCAGCTCACCGTATTTGACGAAAATCTGTACACCCCGCTGTTTATCCGCGGCGGAATCATGTACCAGATATTCCCCGACCGCTTCTGCAAGAGCGGAAAGCCGCACGAGAACGTCCCCACCGACCGCATAATGCGCGACGACTGGTACGCTACGCCTTACTACAAGCCCGACGAAAAGGGTATAGTCCGCAACAACGACTATTTCGGCGGCGACCTTCAGGGAATCATCGAGAAGCTCCCATACATCAAGAGCCTGGGAACTACCGTGATCTACCTCAACCCGATTTTCGAGGCTCACGAGAACCACCGCTACAACACCGCAAACTACGAAAAGATAGACCCGCTGCTCGGCACTGAGGAGGACTTCAAGGAACTCTGCGCCAAGGCGAAGGAAATGGGAATAAGCGTCATACTTGACGGCGTTTTCTCGCACACCGGCGCGGACTCTATCTACTTCAACAAGTTCGGAAGATACGGCAACAACACCGGAGCCTACCGCGACCGCAACAGCCCGTATTATCCCTGGTACAGCTTCACGGGCTATCCGGATAAATACGAAAGCTGGTGGGGAATCACCACTCTCCCGAATGTCAACGAAAACAACCCTGAGTACACGAATTACATCTGCGGCGAAAACGGTATCCTCCAGAAGTGGATAGACCTCGGCGCGCAGGGCTGGCGTCTTGATGTAGCCGACGAGCTGCCGGACGAATTCCTCGACAACATCAACAAGGCTGTCAAGGCAAAGGGCGGCGACAAGATAATATACGGCGAAGTCTGGGAAGACGCCTCCAACAAGGAGAGCTACGGCGTTCGCAGGCGCTACCTTATCGGAGGTCAGCTCGACAGCGTTATGAACTATCCGTTCAAGGAAGCTATCCTGAACTACGTAAAGTACGCCGACGCCAAGGCGTTCACCGACAGCATTATGACTATCCTCGACCACTACCCCAAGCCCGCCATCGATATGCTGATGAACTTCCTGTCCACCCACGACACCGAACGCGCCCTTACGCGTCTCGCCGGCGACGAGATCGGCTGGAACGGCAAGGACTGGCAGGCGGAGCGCTACCTTAACGGTCAGCAGTATATGTACGGAATCTCGCTGATGAAGTGCGCGATGGTGCTTCAGTTCTTCCTGCCGGGAATCCCGTCGGTTTACTACGGCGACGAGGCGGGCATGGAGGGCTACCGCGATCCGTTCAACCGCCGCTGCTACCCCTGGGGACGTGAAAACCTCGACCTCATCGAGTTCACACGGCAGCTCGGCGTGATCCGCAAGGGTACACACGCGTTCGAACAGGGGCATCTGATGTTCATCGAGGTGGACGACAACGTGTGCGTATTCGCCCGCTATGACAAGATAACCCGTGAAGCCGCGATAATCTACCTCAACAAGAGCACCCGCGGAAGAACCTTTGATATCGTCAACGACAAAACGGATATGTTCTACGATTTCGTCCCGGCGTTCGACCGCCACAAAAAAGGCATAAAGGACGGCAAGGTACACGTTTCCCCGTTTGATTATGCGGTCATCTACTGCAAGGTTTGACCCATTTTAAGGAGATCAGCATGACGATACGGGAAAAGATACAGAATAAGAAAACCTGCCTTGTCATAGAGTTTTGGCTCCACCAGGATCAAGGCGGTGCTGAAACTCGGCGTGGATATTCTGTTTGAGAAGGAGCAGGTCTCCGTTGACAAGATAACCGGACAGGGCGGTCTGTTCAAGACCAGGAGAGTTGCTCAGCAGTTCCTCGCGGACGGTCTGGGCTGCGCGGTTTCCGTCATGAAGACCGCGAGAGCGGAATGATAGTTATAAAGCCCTCCGGCGTTCCCTATGAGGGAATGACCGCCGATGACATGGTGGTAGTCGAGCTTGCGACTGGTAAGGTCGCAGAGGGCAAGTGGAAGCCCTCCAGCGACACGCCTACTCATCTGGAGCTGTACCGCGCTTTCCCGGCTGTCGGAGGAGTTGTACACACCCACAGCCGCTGGGCGACTTCATTTGCGCAGGCAGGAGTAGGAATCCAGCCGATGGGCACGACCCAGGGCGACTACTTCTACGGCGAGATCCCCTGCACCCGGGCTATGACCCCGGAGGAGATCCACGGCGAGTACGAAAAGGAGACCGGCAAGGTCATAATTGAAACGTTCAGCGGAGTTGACCCGATGAGCATTCCGGCGGTGCTCGTAAAGAGCCACGGACCTTTCACCTGGGGCAAGGACGCGCACGAAGCGGTGCATAATTCCGTAGTCCTGGAGGAGGTTGCGTTCATGAACTACCATGCGCTGACGATAGCTCCGACCGCCGGAAGAATGCAGCAGGAGCTTCTCGACAAGCACTACCTGCGCAAGCACGGCGCGAACGCTTACTACGGGCAGGGCTGAACTGCTTAAATAGAAATATCCACCGGGCGACCGGTGGATATTTTTGTATATCGAGTGACGGCATGGACGCCGTCACATCAGAAATTTCGCTCGTTGACAGACGAAGATGGCGCGCACTGCACATTTTCGCTCACTTGAGTTTTTTAGAGTCGACCTTCAGATGTTTTACGATTTCATCTGCGATATCCGCGCGGCACTCGTCAACTATTCCGAAATCCTTTTCCTTGTAGTTCCACGCAGCACGGCCGAAACCGAATTTGTCGAACGCAGCGTGGATATCATCGTACCAGCGGAGCAGGTCAGCGCCGCCAACCGTGTCGATAACGCCGTACTCTCCACAGTACACCGGGACGTTCATTTTCTTGCCGACATCGGCGGCGACCTGCATTTCCGCTTCCATGAAACGGCGGTCTACGATATCAATTGGGTAATTTTCGTAAGCCTGCGCGAGGTCCGGACCGATGAATTTAAGGGATTTTTCATAATATTCCTTTGTCGGACCGGGATAGCTTATTTCGCACTCGTTCGTCATTTTATCTATCCAGTGCGCTTTCTGATGAGTGAACACCAGCGGATTGTAGTAGTGGAAGTTGAACACGATATGATCGTCGCACGGCTTGTCAAGCAGCGTCAGACCGAAAATACTGTTCTGATAAATGCCGCCGATGAGCACGAAATTATCCGGAGCGTACCTGCGAATTTCGGTTATCGTGCGCGCTGCGATGCGATTCCATATTTCCGCGAAACGGCGCTCGGTTATCTCGTTGAGAAGTTCGAAAGCAACGTAGTTACGATTGCCGAAGCGCTTCGCGATGTGGCTCCAGAGGTTCACGAAAATATCCTGATAGCGCTGATCCTCAAAGAACCCGGATTCCTGCTCGCCCTTGTCGAACGAAAATCCCATCGTCTTATGCAGGTCGAGAATTATGCTCAGCCCGTGCACCCCGCACCAGTCCGCGCAGCGCTCCAGCAGCTTCAGTCCGCTTTCCAGGACATTGCCGCTATCGTCAAGAATTATGTTATAGTCAAACGGCAGGCGCACATGATCGCAGCCCCACGAAGCTATCCGCGCGATATCTGCTTCTGTGATGAAGCTCTCGATATGTTCCTTTTCGTAGCCGCACTGTGAAAGCCAGCCGCCGAGGTCAACGCCGTTCCGGTATCCCTTGAATTCGTTCATTTTCAGCCCTCCTCTGCCGCCGCGAAGTCCACGGACTTATATTCTGCGGTAAGCGGAACAGTGCCGTCAAACGCGTTCAGCCAGCCGTCAACGCCTGTTCCCGGCCATACGTTCATCATTATCTTGCCGGGATTTGATGGGATATTCTCGGTCGCCGTGTAGACCGCCTCGCCGTCAACATACCATGTGATGCTGTCCGCCTGCCAGTCGAAACCGTAGGTGTGGAACTCCTCGGAGGCGTCAAAGCCGAGGTCGTACAGGAATTCGTGATTTCCCTTGCTGTCGGTGAAGTAATTGAACTGCACCTTTGTGGTGTCCTTGCCGAGGAATTCAATGTCTATCTCGTCCCACGGGTTGTTGTCGGAGGGTCCCGTATATGTGAAGAATGAGCTTACAACGCCGTCGTTCTTTATCGGCTTCATAACGACCTCGTACATGCCGTAGCCGTAGAAATCCCGGGAGCGGAACTCTGCGCCGGAATAGGGCGGCTTGTCCAGCAGGTCCTTATCAATAGTGAGCTTCATTGAGCCGTCGAAAATACTGCCGTTGCTCTTGCGCCAGGTGCAGTTGAACATCGAGCCGTTCGACCAGCCGTCCGAAAATTCGAACTTCTCGCTTACATCATCGTAGGTTCCGGTGAGGTCTGCGAGTACGCTGCTTTCAGCCGGAGCTTCTGCGGTTTCAACTTTGGAGGTTGCTGCTTCTGCGGTCTGCTGACTTTCTGACTGAGAAGATGACTGGATATCAGAAGATGTACCGTTATTCGCAGAACAGCCGCAGAGTGCGACAGTTCCTGCAATGAGCATAACGCTGATAATGTGTTTTTTCATAATATATCACGTTCCTTTCTGGGGGTCTGGGAGTTCTGCCTTGTATCTTGATTTTAGCATAAAATCCCGCGCGATTATATTATGATACTCATAAAAATATCATGTTTTTAGTTTTATTTAATTTCCACGCCGGCTTTCATTCCAGAGGACGAATGGTAGTACTTTTCGCGGTACTGCTTCGGCGTAAGCCCGGTTTCCTCGCGAAATTTCTGGATAAAATGGCTGTGGGAACTGAACGCGAGGAAGTTCCCGACGTCCACGGCTTCATACTGGGAATATTTCAGCATCTGGCAGGCGGCGTCTATCTTTTTCTTCAATATGTACCGATTGAGCGTAAGCCCGGTTTCCGTGCGGAACAGCTTTGAAAGGTACTGCACCGAAAGCCCGAGTTCCTCCGCAATATCGCTCACCATCAGCTTTTCATGCAGGTGATCGTAAACGTACTCCATGCATTTCGTGACCTGATAGCAGTAGCTGCTGCCGTTTTTCAGCTTCGCCATTCGCTCTGTGAAATCCGTGATAAGTTCGGAGTGTATCGCGTTTATCTCCTCTGGAGAACTTGCAAGATCTGCTTTTCTTATATAGAGGTCGCTGAGGTTGTAAGCAGTTTCGCGTTCCATTCCGCCCTCAACGCAGAAACGCGTGATGAACGACACCGTTATAACCAGGTGGTATTTCAGATTACGCAGGCGGTCGGTGGAAAGCACGCCGAAGCCCTCCCCGCCAAGCGGTGTGGAAAGCGTTCTTGCGGCGTCCATGTCGCCGCGCTTGACAGCCTCGTAGAAACGCATTTCGTTTTCTACCGGGGTGTGGGTCATGGAGTTTTCGCGCATTTCAAACTCTATGCGCGACAGTTCTTTATGTAGTTCGCTCACTGCCTTTTCTCCTTTTTATTAAGGAAGTATCCTAAAAACCGGGACACGAGCAGATGATATAAGTCATAGAAATCTGCCGTGAAGGAGATTTTTAGAGGTTACCATTGAATATATTATACAAAAAAAACTCACGTCCGTCAAGTGTTAATTGACAAGGAAACAAGGGAACGCGAAATAAGGTGGAAGAAACCGAAATAACCCGTCAATGACTGGCGTTTGTGAGTGCAAAGAAATGCAAGTGAATAGAAAGAGCGCCGGGAGGGGTTGTCAATCACTTTCGGCGCTTTTTTGCCTTAAATGGACGAAACAAGCGAACGGCTGGAAAAGTTTTCAGGACGTTTAAAGATTTTTAAAGAAAAGTTTAAACGGCGGTGTAATGCGGTTTAAAGCTATCAATGCAGTTTAAATGCGTTTTAAACTGTATGTATTATTAATACATGGGAACCTCTAAAAACCGGTTTGAAAAGGGCAAATGGGTAGAGTGCGCCGAATGCGATGAAAGCCGACGAAGGCGCTGTAAAAAAAATCAACACCCAAGCCCGAGCAACCATCCTATGGAAGCTCGGGCTTGTTGATGC